>Ga0209164_1000081_pt1 | contig 299050 bp, 271 predicted proteins | sample MTBNYHSulfiMetaG_FD_187458 | JGI IMG/M metagenome (GOLD analysis project Ga0209164, IMG submission 187458) | Enrichment culture microbial communities from rom New York Harbor, USA that are MTBE-degrading - MTBE-NYH (New York Harbor Sulfidogenic)... | ecosystem: Environmental > Aquatic > Marine...
TTTGATCACGGCCCGGAGGGTCTTATCCTCAACACCGGACAGAAGTTCATCCAGATATGTCAGCATATCCCGGGTTTTCTGTTCGCGGCAGAGGCGCACGGACATGCTCAAGGCCCGGTAGGCATAATTGGATGTGGGATATAACTGTATAAGTTCTTTGAAAAGGGAGATGGAAAAACTGTAGTTCTTTTCCATAACCTCTCTCATGGCAAATTCCCACAGGGCTTTGGCCTCTTCGTCGCCCGGTTCTTCTTCAGGATGAGATGCTATAACCGGCACGGTGACATTTTTACTCAGAGTGCTGCCCGTCCCCGGATCGGACGGAAGAGGACAATTGGTATTCACATCTCCATAGCAATAAGGGGCCGGCGTCTGTCCCCACCAGCAAAATTGAGCGGAAATACCGGACGTGCCGTCAAGAGTGGCTGCAGGCACCATATATCCGATTATTGAATTATTCCCGCCAACATAAGGTCCCGTCTCACAGTTACCGGTCACATTCCATCCCAGGACCGGATGGGAACCGTTTGAAGCCCATATAACACCATCCGCATCCATGCCGGCAGACAGATAATTATATCCGCTAAGACCCCAGCCTCCGAAAACCGGATCACTGCCGTTATAGGCTCTGATTGTCAGCCAGGCATCCATGCTGCTGATGGTATTATAAAAAAGTGCCGGGGATGATGCATACATATAAAATGCTTCATTTCCTCCGGATACCGTAATTAAATTGTTAGTCAGTTCCGAATTACTGTTATTAAAATATACTTTCGAGTTGGTCAGTTTGTTGGATGAAATTTGGGGATTTGCATTATAACAATATAGTCCGTATGTGGAATTGGATATGGTATTATCCGCAATCACCATACTGGTATCCGAGCCTGAACAATAAATTGCATAATTTGAAATATTTGACAGTGTATTATTTCTGATCTCGGGACTTCCGGAATAACCGCAGTAAATTCCATTTGTTGAATTTGTTATTGTATTTCCCGTGAAAACCAGATCCGATGTCCCGGAATTATCCAGTATTGCCCGGGTGGCATTCGATATGTTGCATTCATTGATATATCCGTTACCGGATGTTCTGTAAACTATTCCGGTCCATATCCCGGATATACTTGTGAATGTTGCATTATCTGCTTCAAAAGTGGAAGTAGGTCTGACATCCAGATATTTTCCCGACGGAAATTCAAAAACAGAACCCTCTTTTACTTTCAGGGATCTTCCGTTTGACAGAACATATGTATTGTTAAACGTGTAGGTTCCTCCCCGGACTTCAACCTCGGTTCCGTCATTATAGGCAGCATCCAGACTCAGATACAACCCCAGAACCGTTGACCCGGACATAAGCCGGATATCCGGGGTAAAGTTTACATTCGACTCAACAAAAAGGGTCCCGGATCCTTTTTGTATAATATGACTGTCTAACGTAATATCCGACCCGTTTTTAAATGTCAGTGTCACCCCCGGGGGAACGGTGAGATTCGCAGCAAGCGTGTGAGAACCATAGACTTCGATACTCTGACCACTGGTGGCGGCTGACATTGCTGATGCGATTGTGGAATATATCCCTTTAATGGCACTTCCCGTTATTAGCCGGGTATGTGAATTGGAGGAGTTGATGGTCGCGCCGGATTCAACGGTGATAGTGCCGCCGGTAGAAATTATTGAATATCCATTCAGGGTAATATCCGTACTATTAGAGATTGTCAGGGTAACACCGGATGGAACAGTTATGTCATCGGTAATATTAATTGTTCTGTTAATCCAAATCTCATCTTCAGTTATTTCTCCAGCGATCGTGGGATTCTTTCCTAATACGGTATAAGCAAATTCAACTTCTGAAGGTGCACAGGGAAACCAAAATTGTTGATAAGTTATTAGGTCAACCATCCGAAATACATAAGTTTGGATCGTTGCCCCGGTATGAGTAATTGATCCATCTTTAGGGCCACACCATGGAACTTCATAATGTGGATTAGATGCATGAACACCAATCGTACCTGAAATATTGCCCCACACCAAAGGTATCTGAGCATACGCCTCCTGAAAAGTAATGTCTTTCTCAATGATATACCTTTTTGCTAAGTATATTTTATTGGTTACAGGGAAAGCCCATTCAACCCAATTATTATCCAATTGAGTGGATGTTCCGCCGATCGTAGTATTTCGTTCCATTGAATAATCTGTTGATAACCTCTTTACTGCTTCTCCGGCATTTATCTTGCCATATCCTGTATATACATCCCAACCAGGATCACCAATATCAAATGCTGTTGCCTTTAATATTGCTTCCACATCCTCTACTCTAACATCATCAGCCATACTCATCATCAAACTGGCGACGCCGGAAACCATTGGGGTGGAAAAGGACGTTCCATTTACATATTGAGTACCCCCATCTGTTTTTAGAACATAAATATCATGGCTTGGTATGCCATCATCAGTTCCACCCGGAGCGGTAAGGTCTACATAGGAATTGTAACTTGAAAAACTACTACGATTGTTATCACGATCAGATGATGCCACCGATAAAACTAAATCTGAAAAACAGGCGGGAAATCGTTTTTCATTTCCATGATTATTTCCCATCGCAGCAACAACTAAGACACCGCATAAATAAGCATTTCTAACAGCTAATAATGTTGAATATGTGTCATTATCACCATACTCCGCTGACCAGCTATTATTTATGATTCTGCAACCATTTTCAACACAAGCCCAGATTGCTTCCGCTGTATAACTGGAATTATCTAAATGAGGTGATGAAAAGAACTTCGCGTTCCAATCAACACCAGCCAACAAGTGATTGTTATTCGTATTTGCGACACACACACCCGCAGTGGCAACCGAATGTTCAAAATTTCCTGTAGAAAACATATTACTTCCTGTTCCTCGTCCCTCTAATTCCACTAAACCACCTGGTGTTGAATAAGAATATGCTCCAGTTTCTTCAACCATACCAATAATAATACTTCCTTGTCCGGTTGTATATCCCCAGGCTTGCGGGAGGTTGATATCTGCTCTAGTATTAGGATTACTCTGATTAAGAAAATCAAAAATTGCCCACTGTTTGCCTGGAGTTTCGCCAGGATCATATTGTCCGTTACTATTAGCATCAACAAACATAAAATCAGGATCATTAGGAAAAACCTCAGATTCGTCTGTTGTCGAATATTTATAAACAAGTTCAACATGTTTTACTACTTCTGATTTTTCAAACGTTTTTTTCACTTCATCCATAATGGATATATCAGGAAACTCAATTGTGTAAAAACAAGAAAGATCTGAAAGTTTTACCTGTCTGCCATAATCTAATGTTTTAAGTGTGTCTGCCGGATTGAATGAGGGGACAGTTCTTCTGATATTCACAGCACCCATATTTTTTAATAATTTTTCTAACGTGTTATCATTAATTGATACATTTTCAATACTATAAACACCACGACTCGAAGGTAATTCAATTACCGGCTTTTTAAGGTGAACGGTGACCATACTTAGCAATTTATTTTCATTGGCATTTGAATTTGATACGAATAAAACTACCATAAATGAAACAAATAATGATATCTTTAACTTCATGTTACCTCCTATTTTCTTAATTCCTTTTTTAATATTCGCTTGGGTTAAATCTCATAAAGGATATTGGTTTTGTTCTTCAAAATATCCATCCGGTACCGGTTGAGTTACAGGTGTTTTATCGCTACCATCCTTTCGCATTTTCCAGAGTCTTCCATCACCCGGCTCCTGACTTGTATATACAATCCATTCACCATCAGGAGACCATGCAGGCCATCTTGCATGCTTTGTTAATAGTTTTTCACCTGTACCATCAATATTTATCTTGTGAATATCTGAAAAACCACCTCCATCATTTATCTGATGTTCAAAGACTATATATTGTCCGTCTGGTGACGGGGTCGGATTCTCACAGTTTTGTGGCATATTGGTAAGTCTTGTTTTACTGCTATCAGAAAATGTAAACCTATAAATTTCCGTATTACGAAATCCTTGCCTCTCTTCATCAGGCCAATCTGAATACACAAAAGATAATCCATCTTGCTCAAAATTTGGATTTTTAGAATAATGAACGACTAAAATATCATTATTTCCATTATGATCTATTATTCGTATTCCACGTTTGTAACCACCGAGTTCAATCGATTTCCAGTATAATATCCTTTTTCCATCCGGACTCCATGACGGCTCAAAATTCCCTCCGGGAGTATTGGTTAATTGAACAACTGAATCTGATTCAATATTGTATTTCCATATTTGATCAAATGCGGTAAAAGCTAACCATTTCCCGTCAGGCGACCAATCAGCCTGATAAGCATCATGACTTTTAATCAGAATTTCATTATCACTGCCATCCGGATTGATTAGATATATGCCCGCTTCCAGAATCTTACCACCATGGGTATAAGCTATTTTTTCACCATCCGGTGACCAAGTAGGATAAGAGTCTTTAATAAAAGAAACCCCATCAATTGAATCCTGATTATCATGAACACACCCATAAAATATATAGGGAAGAAAAAAAAATATTAAAATAATATTATTGAAAATAACTATTTTTGATTTTTGGCTCATATTACCAACTCTTTTTATGAACTTCCTGCATATTATAAAAAAAAAAAAACGAATGTCAAGATTTTTTGGGGTGAGGCTCGCTGCGCTCGCTGTTCACAGTCGGCAGTGAACAGTCGGCAGTCGAAAGTCGAAAGTCAGGGCGCAGATTTTTTGAACGTTGTGAAACAACGGTTGAATTTTTGAACATCGAACAATGTGAGATGCTTGAATGCTTAAGGCGGACGGAGAAAGTATCGGGGTCTGTCAGGTTAACTTTGTAAACTAGTGTCATGTCGGTCATCTGGAACGGATCGAACAGCCATGGAAACAAGGTCAGCACCGGCATCTATTTCTACCGGATTATTGCCGGGGATTTTATGCAAACCCGGAAGATGGTGTTTATGAAGTAACAGATCCGGAATATTAGCATTAACACAAAAAGCCTCCTTTCAAGCTGGCTTTTCATTACAAGAAAGCTTAAAGAATCCATGGAGCCATTTTGGAGCCGCCGGGGATAAAGCCCTGATAATCAGGCATGAGCCGATTGCTGAAAATCCCTGTGTCACTGGTTCGATTCCGGTCGGGGCCACGTGAAAAAAGCCCTGCAGAGATGTGGGGCTTTTTTAATTCTGAATTCTGAATTCTAAATTCTGAATTGAATGATGAATTGGGTGATGTGGAAGAGAATCGGGTATCGGTGCCACTTATCTAAATCTTTATTATCATTGACTTATAGTTTCAGGTGGCACTTCAAAATGTACCGGTTAAGTGCCCACTGAAGAGGGTGTAATTTGAAGTGTGATATGATAATCATAATTTGCAAATAATGAACCATTATACAGAAAGAAAATTACACTAATTAAAACTCTATAAGTTTATTTGTCAATTATGTCAAACAATAACTCATCTAACGGATGCCAGGAGTTAAAATTTCCTCCATATACTATACACACAATTTTATCCTCTGGAAAAATAATCATTCTTTGCCCACCGGAACCTTGAGCTAAAGGATAATATTCTCTGCCATATTTTAAAGACCACCAATGCAGTCCATAATGGTACTTTTTATAAGCTTTCTTACGCGGATTTGTCGATTTCTGTATCCAATCAGAATTTATAATTTCTTTTCCTTGCCAATAACCGTTATTTGAAACCATTATTCCTATTTTCATAAAATCTCTGGCTGTCAAAGAAATTCCCGTATGTGCTTTTGGAAGGTCATTTTCATATTCCCAGTGGTATTGATTGATTTCTAACGGTTTAAAGAGCACTTTTTCTGCATAATCATTAATTGGATACTTTATGCTCCGACTCATGAGGTATCCAATTAAATGAGAGTTGTTGTCATTATACCTGAATTTTCTTCCTGCCCTAAATTCAGGTTTGGTTTCTAATATTTTTTTTATCCAATCTGTATTCGATGTGGGTGTAACAGATATCCGGCTTAAACCTGAAGACATACCCAATAAATCCTCAACAGTAATTTTATATAAGTCACTGCTTATCTCATATTCTGATAAAAAATCACTGATCTTCGTATCTAATGAAGGACATTGATTTTGCCCAAGGGCTATACCATACAATAAAGATATTATGCTTTTTGTACAGGAATGAAGCCTATGCAGCTTGTCAATGTCATAATCATAAAAATATTCCTCCATTACAAGGTTATTATCTTTTGCTATCAGAACTGCATGAATTTCACCAAAATCTCCGGCAATTATTTTTTTTATCATTTTCTCTGCTGATTCTTTTGAAAAACCAGCTTTCTCAAACGTAGTGATGTTAATGCCATCTTCCGTTAGTTTAGGAATCTTTAATGTTGTATCGTTAACAAGTCTTGGATAAAAGGGATTTGGAAAGGGGGCTGGTAATTTTTTCATCGTAAGATTTAAAGTCGACCCGTTTGGATAATAGTTCATTCCGTTAATGATGGTTTTGTCTTGGTTGTACTTACCCTTAAATACTATATTTGTCGTTGTATTTATGACCATATTAATAGAATCATTCTGAATGATTGTATTCCCTGTTTTTCCGCCAGCGAACTGCATTCCATTAAGATAGCTGACATATTTTCCCTTTATGAGGCTGTCGGATATAATAAATTCATAATATACTTCCCAGTTATCTGGCAGTCCTGAATGCCAGTATTCAGTGTTTTCGGCGGCCTGATTAAATATCGTAATAAATAATATAACAATTACTTTTTGAATGATTTTCATGATTTTCTTTTCTCTCTCTTTTTTTAAGAAAAACCATAACATGAATATTGCTATAATAAAAATGAGATGGAAATACCACCACCTATGAATGATATTACCATCGGAATTCCATAGACTAACCTGTTTTTATCTGTCAATACCCAGGATAAACTGTTTGTCGATGTATATAACAAAGCCCCAAGACCGATCATAGATAGGTCTTTACCCCAGGGTTTATTTTTATGGAGTCCGTATGCACCGGTTATCAGGCAAAGTCCGGTCGAATATTCAGCTACTAAATGTGGGAAGAGTATTTGACCGGTTGTTTTATCTTTGATTCTGAAAAACCCATCTGATCTGTCAATTTTATCTCCTTTTATTAAGTCTATTGTCCAAATTGAGATCAGTGAACAACCCGTACCCGCAAGATAAAATTCCATGACAGGTGTTGATCCTGATTGATTTTCCCTGGGAAATAATGGATTAACCAGAGTCATTATGACTGTCATCATGATGATAATCCGCATGATACTATTCCCTCAATGTTTCAGCATGTCGTATGTTATTCATGATATCCTGATAAATTTTTTCCCCTTGTGTCTTTTCTAAAATATCTTTATTGAAATATTCATTAATTATATTCAATAACATGTAACTGTATTCTTCTACAGTGTATACCTTGAAATCTTCATCTGTGCTGATAGCTTTTACAAATGTCCTGTCTGCTTTAAATGTAAACGTATTCAAATTTAAAAATTCTTTTTTTTTATCAGGTAGATACTTGAAGATCAATGTTTTTTCGCCAGGAAAATACACAATTTGCCACTGAGTGTCATATTGCCGGACTGAATTCAAAATATCAAAGATAGAATTTTCAAGATTGAAGGAGTGCTCTTTAGTATGATCAATTGAATCAAGTATCGAAACGGCTTTTACAAACCTCACGGGAGATTCCGGTCCGTTTCGAATTTCCATTTCCCCACCAAAACCAACATGATAGCTTAAGTATTTCAATGAGTTCTGGAATGAATTATTGGTCAGCACAGGATAAGGTATGGTCTCTTTCCTCCATATTTTAACGTCTTCATCCAAATATTCAATCATTGCATAATTACCAGAAGAATCACAGATAAAATAGTGTAGGCCAATTAAAATCGGGACAATATTCACTTCATTGACTGCTTCGATGACCTCATTTACGCTTTGTTTTGTATCCAAAAAATATTGAACCCATTGAAATTCATTGATGCCAGGGACATTTGTTAAATTTGGAAATGAACTCAGAGAGTAAGCCGTTTCTTCAATGACCAATCCCTTTTCATTCATTCCTGATATGGGATATCCGGGACCGAATTGATTGAATGTAATACTACCGTAAACTGACTTCCATTGGAATGAATTTATTGAGTCGCTGAAGGTAGTATTTTTGTAAATATTTCGATTGTTTATACAAATAAATCCCTGGCTAACAGGCCAGTCCAGGTTTTTTGCCACAATCATTGTGTCATCTTTTGTGAAGGAAAAAACAGTGCATGCATTTGCTGTTGATATAATAAGCAACAGAGTAAATAGTACCGCCTGGAGTATGGTTGAAGCAATGGTAACCTGATAATTTTTCTTATCCAAAATCTGCCTTTCCAAATATTCACTACTTTAAAATCTAATGATGTTGTCCCTTCTTAAATGTATCCTCAAATGCATTTAACCAATTAAAGAGTTCCTGACTCAATCTTAATTGTTGCTCTGCAATGTTGGGTAATGGGAATGGCAAATCTTTAAATAAGTCAAGTTGTTGATTTAAATGATTGATTTTCTGTTGGGTGTTATCTCTTACGAGCTGAATAAGTTTTATCCCGGTTTCATAATCAATGGATGCAGTGAATAGAAGAGATACATTGAAATCAAAATAAAATTTAATTGGATTTTTTGCACAATTAATTAAAAGTTTATTAAAATGATCTTCACCTTTTTTAGTTATAGCATATATTTTTTTTTCTGGCATTTTTCCTTCTTTCATACATGTCAATGAAAGAAAACCCTTTTCCTGCAGACGGATGATGTTCTTATATATGGCGGGAACACTGATCTTGACCATTTCGTAAACCCCCTCAAGTTTACTTAAATCATAAGCACTCATGGGTTGATTGCGAATTAATCCGAGAAGCATAAGGTCAATGGATGATACATTATTCATTTTCATAAAGTATACTACTATAAATTATAGTAATATGCAAAATATTTTTTGCGGAGTTATAATTCCTTTCTGTTTTTAAGGCAATTGCATGCAAATCGATAAAATGTATTAAACTGATTATTAATTTTTACTTAAACAACGCTGCACCAATACATTGCCTCAAGATTGGTTGGTTAAAACGTGCCAATCATCGCAGCCTGTAGCTATAGAAAACAGTATTGATAATTACTCTATACTATTAATCATTTTTACAGTAATTTTTAACCGATACAACACGGTTTGAACCATGGCTGATATGTGGAGAGAATTCTCCTTTATCAAACAGGTTGAGCATGAACGTGGTGATACACCTTCTTGGAATAAGGAGGCTTGGAAACAATGAAAATTAAGTATGGAGCAATTCAGATTCTGGTTATACTACTATTAATTGGTTGTGGTTTTAACCCGCCGGTAACATCCTTAGATGGATTAAACATTGTTCATTTAAAGGGGAGTGCCTATGAACGGGGTCTTATTCATGGGAAATCCCTGAAAGAATCCATACATATTATCATCAACCGTTGGAAGCTGGACGTTGAAAAGACCTATGGCATGGATTTCAATGTAGTCATTGATGATTTTTTGAAACAGACGGATTTTGTCAGTTTTATTGAACTCAATGCTCCTGAGTTACTACAGGAAATTCGAGGAATTGCAAAAGGTGCCGGCTTAGATTATGAAACGATGTTAGCTTTTCAATTAAGTGAAGAAATTGATGTATTTTCTAATGATCTTCCTAGTCACCACTGTACATCTATCAGCATAAACAAAAGAGACACCTTACACACCTTACTGGCTCAAAACATGGATCCTCCACTTTTTCTTCATGGATTTCCAACACTGCTTCATATAATCGATACGAAAAGAAATATGGAGAGTTACATATTAACGGTTCCGGGACTGATTGGAATGACGGGTCTGAACTCCAAAGGTGTAGGAATAACATGCAACAGTATTTCTATGTTGAACCATAGTAAAAGAGGTTTGCCTATTGCATTTATCGTTCGGACTGTGTTAACCCTGAATAATGAATATGAAGCATTTTCTTTCATAGAAAATGCGACCATAGGTATTCCTCAATGTTTTACTATTGGTGGTAAAACTGAAGCGCGATGTTATGAATGTTCTGCAAATGAGATAAAGCTTTTTTATCCTTATGAGAATAAGAACATAACCCTTCATACAAATTTTGCTGCTTCTAATCGTGATTTTAATAATGATTTTGTTGACTTACTCATAGAATATGGCCGTACCGTGGATGACCCGTACTACTGCCCACGTTATTTTTTAGCGTATGATAAAATTATTGAAAACGATTATCTCCTTGATGTATCAACAGTCCAATCTATTTTGTCCCTGTCGGAACCTGAAATTGAACCTATATCAAATAAGTATACTTACGCGAGTCTTGTAATGATATTGTCTGAAAATCCATGTTTATATATAGCACCTGGCAAACCGCATCAGACAGCATATTATCAATTAACATTCTAATAACATATTCTTACAGTTCATTATAGATACCTGTTCCGACTTGTTAGCATTTGGTGAACCTCGTATTTAACCTTAAAATGATCAAGAAACCCTTTGAGATTACGGGGATAAAGCCCTGATAATCAGGCATGAGCCGATTGCTGAAAATCCCTGTGTCACTGGTTTCCCGATGTATCGGGAGTCGGGGCCACGTGAAAAAAGCCCTGCAGAGATGTGGGGCTTTTTTAATTCTGAATTCTGAATTCTAAATTCTGAATTGAATGATGAATGATGATCCTGTGAAATAGGGCTCCCAATCAAGATTGGGAATTTCACAGGATAAATTGGGTGATGTGGAAGAGTATCGGGTCTTGGTGCCACTTATCTAAATCTTTATTATCATTGACTTATAGTTTTAGAGGGCTCTTCAAAATACACGGGAAATGTGCCCGCCGAATAGGATGTGAATTATTCTTTTAAACAGGTACACTTTTATGCGACCTGAATTGTAACAATTTGATTAGATCATTCACACCTTGGGAATATGTAAAGAATTTTTATAGAAAATAGAAAAATATAGGTTTATATTAATTAAGGGCTCTTATTTAAAATTTTAAAATTAAAATCAATGCGGAATCGGTCATGAATCGGATTATTTTTCTGTTCATAAATTTTCAGCGCTGGTCTATTGGCTCAGCTGAAAATAACCCCCCTTAGCATCACATCAGACCAAATCATAACAAAAGTCACCACCACCAGTGCCAAATTCAGAATGATGCCAGCCAACAATATCGTCTGATTTGGAGCGAAAGTGACTATTATTTACACACCGACAGTAAATAATAAATCAGTGTGCTTGGAGTGTGTGGATTATTCCCATAATAAAAACTTTTTCGGGATAAAATGTCATTTAGATTCAATTTTTAATCTAATAATTCATCCCGAATAGTAAAATTTGGAGGTCGTATGAAAAAAAAGATCATCTCCGGATTATGGGTGTGCATTCTGTTTTGGAGTGGGTCACTTGTAGCAAGTGTGGGAAACTACTTAGATTTCAATGGTTCCAGTAATTATGTCAGTTGTGGTAATCCGGCGTCGCTGCAGATCAGTGGCGCTTTGACCATCGAAGCCTGGATTTATTGTGAAAGTGTGACTGGTGACGGAAATGTGATCGTCAGTCGGGCTATTGAATCTGAGACCGAAGCTGGGAATATTTTATACCAATTCCGGATTTTATCGGATCGTACTTTACGCCTTATGTGGGAGGCCGGTGCTGGAAATAATTACTATGTGGAATCTGCTGCCGGTGTGATTTCAAACAATACCTGGCACCATGTGGCTGCAGTTCGGGATGTCGGCTCCTCCTCATCAGCAGTACGATTATTTGTGGACGGAACTCTCATTAAATCGGCATCCGCGACAAATCCCAGTGGCGGTACGGATGTCAACCAACGGGTCTGGATCGGTGCAAATTATCAGGATGGCACTTACCGCTATTGGTTCAATGGCAAGATTGATGAAGTCCGTATCTGGAATGTTGTTCGTTCCGTAGCTCAGATTCAGACGAACATGTACAGCAATCTTGAGGGCAATGAGAGTGGGCTGGTGGGTTACTGGAAATTCGATGAAAACACTGGATCGACTGTGTACGATGAAACCGCTAATAGTAACAACGGTAGTATCAGCGGTGCCAGCTGGGTAACCGGGAATCTAACCATTGGTGCCGATGCCACTTTCCAAGTAGATATAACGACTAGTACTGATTGGCGGGCCGATCAGGTAAATGTTCGGAGCAATATCTGGGTGTTAAGCGGTGCAACACTCAGGATCTTTCCGGGTACTACAGTACAATTCAGTGAAACGAATACCCGTGGCCTGATCGTTGAAAACGGCCGCCTTTTAGCAGTAGGGACAGCCGATCATCCGATTCTGTTCACCCCTGCTGATAAAACCAGCCGAAAATGGTTCGGGATTCGCTTTAAAGCTGTACCCACATCAAATGATAGTTCCAAAATAGAATTCAGTAAGATCGAATATGCCACCTCCAGTTCGGCGGATTGGAATAAATATGGGGCCGGAATTTCCGTCCGCGATTTTTCCAAGGTAAAAATTTCTAATTGTATCATTGATCATAATTGTTGCTCCTATTCCTACGGTGGTGGTATTTACTTATATAACGCTCCTATCACTATAGTTAATACTGTCATCAGTAATAACACTGCTCAGGGAAGAAATGGGATATATTTATTAGGTTCATACAGTCAGACCGCGATTATTAAGAATTGCACTATATGTAATAATATCTCCGGCTCTTCTTATGATGGTGATGGAATATTCTGTGATACAAACACCCAGCCGAATATCAGTAATTGTATTGTATACGGTAATACATCGGGAGGATACGCCCAGATAGCAGGTCCCAGCCATAATGTCACTTACAGCAATGTGCAGTACGGCTACTCGGGAACGGGGAATATCAACGCGAATCCGGTATTTGTGAGCACCAGCGATTATCGGCTGCAGGCTACCTCTCCCTGCATTAATGCGGGGAATGCCACTACGACTGGTGTACCAAGCACTGACTATGATGGCAATCCCCGGATTTACGATGGCTTGGTGGACCGGATCGACATGGGCGCTTTTGAATATCAGGGCGATGCCGCGCCTATCATTACTGCTCATCCCGCTAACGCTACCAAACACCGCGATGAATCTGCTACCTTTTCTGTAACGGCTACCGGTGTCAGTTTATCTTATCAATGGCGTAAAAACAGTGGAAACATCGGCGGTGCTACATCAACCAGTTACACCATTGCCTCCGTGGCCGAAAGTGATGAGGCTTCCTATGATTGCGTCGTGACCAGTGGCAATGCCAGCAGTACATCCAATGCTGCCACCCTGACTGTGAATGATGCACCGACTGACATCGCGTTAAGTTCAGTCACAATCAACGAGAATTTATCATCCGGAACAGCCGTAGGAACATTATCCAGCACCGATCCCGATGCCAGTGATACACATACCTATACCCTGGTGAGTGGGACGGGTGATACGGATAATGCCAGTTTTACCATATCAGGGAACAACCTGCAGAGTGCCACCGTTTTCGATTATGAGGTGAAAAGCAGCTATTCGGTTCGCATCCGGACGACCGATAACGGCTCCCCTGGTTTGACTTATGAAGAAGCGTTCACTATTACGATTGTTAATGTGAATGATACTCCCACGGATATTGGACTCAGCAATGCGACGATTGATGAGAATCAGTCTTCGGGAACGACAGTAGGAATCCTTTCGACAATCGATCAGGATGCCGGTGCCAGCCATACCTATAGTCTTGTAACGGGTGATGGCAGTACTGATAATGGCAGTTTTACCATATCAGGGAACAACCTGCAGAGTGCCACCGTTTTCGATTATGAAGTGAAAAGCAGCTATTCGGTTCGCATCCGGACGATCGATAACGGCTCCCCTGGACTCAGCTATGAAGAAGCCTTTGCGATTACGGTAAATGACGTTAATGAATCCCCGACTGATATTAGCCTGAGTTCATTATCGATTGATGAGAACAAGGCGACTGGTACAACGGTAGGAACCCTTTCGACAACCGATCAGGATGCCGGGAGTTCCCATACCTATACATTGGTTAGTGGTGACGGGGATGATGATAACACCAGTTTTTCGATTTCCGGCAGCGATTTGCTAAGCGCAAATATCTTTGATTATGAGACTAAAAGTAGCTATTCCGTCCGTATCCAATCGACCGACAACGGTTCACCAGGTCTGACTTATGCTAAGGCCTTTACAATTTTAATAAATGATATTCAGGAAGATAACGGAGCGAGCTATGCCTTGGACTTTGATGGGGTTGATGAGTATGTAAGTGTCGGTGATTGGGGAAGTTTTACTACTGCCACAATTGAATTCTGGATGCGAGGCGATGATGTCAGTAATTCATATTATCAGGGATTAGTCAGCAGCGACGGCTGGGATACCGGCTATTTACATTTACCGGTAGGGAACAATAAGATCGAAATTACTTTGCATCTTGGTGACGACAGTCGCGGGCGATTGACGAGCACAACTCTGTCAAACGGGAACTGGTATCATGTCGCGGTGACAATGGATGTGAATGTATCGGACGGATTTTGCCTCTATCTGAATGGAGTGCTGCAAGATAGTGATGACATTTCTTCACTGTCAAACGTGATCCTGAATTCTATGGTTATTGGAAGGGAAAACGTATCTCTACGCTACTTTGATGGTGTGATCGATGAAGTCCGGGTCTGGAGTGTTGTCCGCACGGAGGATGAAATTCGTAGCAATATGCACAGAATTATAAATAGCGACGAAACAGGACTGTTTGCCTATTGGCGCTTTAATGAGGGCAATGGATTCACTACTGTGAATGCCTGTGGGAACAGCAGCTTCCATGGCACTCTGGTTAATATGGAAGAAGCGGATTGGTTTGTTTCGCCGGTAGCCTGTGCCCTAGGTAGCAATCATTCTTGCTGCGGGGTAACGAATGCTGCTTCGGTTCTGGGTAATCTGGTCATTGCGCCCACCGATGCCTTTGACAATGAAGTGGATCTTTACGTCAACGAACTGATGGCGGTGCCCAATACATTCAGTGGAATTTCGGGAAGCGGATTAAGTGACCGTTATTGGGTGGTTAATATTTTTGGGACGCCGGGCACTTTCAGTGCAAATCTGACGTTTACATTGCCGGAAGGCTATCTGAATACTGGCGACTCACAACTTCAATTGTATCGGCGCAATAGCAATAGCATTGGTGACTGGACTCCGGTGGGAACGCTGGGTACTGTTACAGCAACCACAGTCCAGTTTACGGGAATTACAGATTTCAGTCAATTCACCCTGGGAAGTGTCGGGGAATCGTCATTACCGGTAGCATTGACTGATTTCACTGCAGAGTGCCAGTCCGGCGTGGTTGTATTAAAATGGACCACCGAATCCGAGACAGAAAACCTCGGCTTTATTATTGAGAAAAGAATTCGGGAGGCAGGAGACTGGATACAGGTGGCCGATTATCTGACGCATAAGGCGCTGGAAGGTCACGGTTCGACCAGCGTGAAACATGTGTATCAGTACACCGATAAAGCCGTTCAAGCGGGATTCGCTTATCAATACCGCCTGGCAGATGTGGATTACAGTGGCAACATAATATGGCACGCGAAGGCAGAGATTCATGTGCCAACAGAAGGAAGTATTATCGCTGACGGCTATATCCTGAATCCGGTCTATCCCAATCCTTTTAATGCAACCCTGACCGTTCCTTTTTCTATAAGCGAACCCATGACTGTTTCCATCGAAATATACAGTATCACCGGCCAGCGTATGATGACCGTTGTGAATCGTGAATTTGGTACCGGTTCATATAACTATACAGTTCAGGCCGATGATCTGGCTTCAGGCATCTATTTAATCAAGACATCGTTTGGTAAAAAGACACATATGCAGAAAGCAGCTCTGCTCAAATAACCGATTCATTAAATATTCGAAAAAACCACCTTTCACCGGGTGGTTTTTTATTACGAGATAGTTTAAAAGTCATAGAGCCATTTTGGGGCCACGTGAAAAAAGCCCTGCAGAGATGGGGGGCTTTTTTAATTCTGAATTCTGAATTCTAAATTCTGAATTGAATGCAGAATAATGATCCCGTGAAATAGGGCTCCCAATCAAGATTGGGAATTTCACAGGATGAATTGGGTTGGGTGGGTTCATTATTGTACGAAACAAAATGATTCTATTCCCGAGGGATAAATCCCATCGCTTTATTAGAACAAGTAACCTAAAGGATGCTCCTTTTTGGTTTCGAGTCGCCATCAGGGCGCTTCAGCGTCCTTTTCACAATAAGCGATGCCATTTATGGCGTCGGATGGAAAAGGGATAATGATGAATGAAGAATGATGAATGATGAATGATGAATGATGATCCCGTGAAATAGGGCTCCCAATCAAGATTGGGAATTTCACGGGATGAATTGGGTGATGTGGAAGAGAACCGGGAGCCGGAATGACTCCATAAAATCAAGAGATTCATACACTTATGGAATTTTACAGATTAGCACCTTGTAATGCATATCACCAATAACCTCATATTTATAAATTTTATTTACTTTTATTATAAAAATTATTTAATATTCTTCAGAAAATTACAATATTATTAATCGATTGAAGGAGAATTCCATGAAAACGTTTTTGCAGTTCTTCTGTTTATTTCCAATTTTGATTGTAATAACATGTTGTGATCTTTTTAGTGTGAAAACGGGTCCGCTGGAAGGAATGAAAATATATGTGAATATAGCTTCTGAAAGCAGTTCTTTGAAAAAATTTTCCAGAGTAAACGAGACAAGCCATACATTTCCGGAAAATGCAAAAATTGCTGTTACCAAAATCTGGCTGCCCTATGTGGTTACGTATAACAGCCTTAAAACAAAATACATTGAAAGTGAAGAAACACTGGTGCTTTCAGATGTGGATTTTGATAATTACGATTTTTATAAACCTCTGACCCGTACCGATGAGGACCCTTATATTTTTGATGCCGGGAGCGGCGTACCCTTTGAACCGGAAATTCCTCCACCGTACAATGCAACTTTTCATGGGGTTCTTCTTGAAACACTGTACTGGGAATTTGAGATGAGTGATTTTACAATTCGATGGTACCAGAGGGATTCCGGGTATTATAAAAGGGGGGATGTCCTGGTGAATGATGGCACCGGCTGGAAATGGGTGTATCTTCAAAGGACTATGACCTTTACGTTTGTCTGGAAAGATACCGCTTATATCCAAAATGCATATGAACAAATCATTGAGAGTCCTGCAGACATTTCAGAAATGCCTGTTGAAGTTATTCTGAGTTCAATCCGACAGGTTCCCGGAGCTCACTTTGAAAATTGGACAGGTGCTCATATAGTCGATGTACCCAACCTGGATTACATATACAAAGCACTCAAGACGTATCGACTTTCGGATCAGAGTAACTCTACTATTTATGACTACCTCAGGGCAGAATCCTATTGCAATGAAGGTTCTCATGAAGAAATTGAATACACTCTCAAACAATACTACAATATCGCCGGAGATACCCGTATGGATGCAACTCCCGGTGAATATGCCGTTGGTGAGAACCCACTGGAACAGCTTCCCCAGGTTGGAACCTATCGTCATCCCAATACTTGGGACAGGGGACTACATCCCTATCCTTTCATTATGTTGGGAAGTGAGGGGAGTCTTGACAACCCTTACGAACTCAAGACCTTCAGCGAAGAAGAAAATGAGGCAGAATACTGGTTGATATTGATCAGTTACGATTTCAGGAACACAATGGCAATTGATTGTGGATTGGTATTTCAATCCTATCGACAGACTCCGCCGGAAATTACATGGTCCAACATAAATGATCTGAACTACTTCTATACCCTGAATCCTATTGCCGGCGGAATCGAGTTTCGTATGGGTTGGCAGGATTTTGAAGGCAATATACAGGGAGAATTATCCCCTGATGCGTTGGCACCATAAATGCATTCACATTATTATAATCTGGCTGATCCTGAATAATCTTCAGACGCATATAACGATATAGTCAATATCAATAATAAAACACCGGGCATTTACATTGTGACGGGATGATATATTATATATAGAATACAGTTTGATTATTGTTATGATGAATGATAACGTATGGATGCTTTTTAATCCCGGATCCCTAATTCTCTAATACAGGATATTGGAAAATTATTTTTAAAAATTGTTGATATTTTTTGAAATATTCAGATGAAGATTTAATATTTGATTAATAATCGGTATATTGGTAATAACGATATGAGATTGGTTATCAAATGAACGATATAAAGAGCCGGTTAAGTATTTTTGAATTCCTTACACTGTGTTGTCTGTTTAATAAAAGGTATAACTCTCATGAAAAAAATAATTTTTTCCTTAATTAGTCTGAGTCTATGGCTGCCTTGTCTTTATGGGGCAAATGTTGCCACATTATTGGATCTGTATAATGTGAGAAACGATTTGACAGGATCCTATACACAAACAGCGGATATTGATTTGAAGGATACTAATCCGGCGAATGTTGATGATTGGAGTGGTGGTACCTCCTATTCAATAGGACACTATGTAAAATATTCTGATGGATACACCTATATTTGTAATACAGCTAATTCTGATGTAAGCTGGGATTCAGGGAAATGGACCCAGCTATGGGAAAGCAGTAAAGGATGGCTGCCCATTGGCTATGATCCAGATAATACAGGGGGGACAAATCGATTCCGGGGTACGTTTGACGGACAAACATATACCATCAGCAATCTTTATATAAACAGACCCGATGAAAACAATATAGGCCTGTTCGGCCATGCCGGTGAAAGTGGTGGCGGAGATGGGGTAGAAATAAAAAATGTCAAGCTGAGCAATGTTACCGTTTACGGTGCACGTGGTACCGGCAGTATGATCGGGAGGATTACAGGGGATCAAAACACGGTTACATTCCGCTGTTCCTCAAATGGCGGAAGCGTGACCGGTGATGCGGCTGTCGGCGGACTGGTAGGATCACATAACAGTTATAATACTAGTGCGAGTAACAGGAACTTTCATCCGGTTATGCAGGAATGCTGGGCAGTTGTTAATGTCCAATGGTCGCAAAAAGATGCTGATGTTTTTAAACTGGGAGGGCTGGCAGGATGTAATCAACGGGGACGGATTCTGAACTGTTATGCCGGAGGATCTGTAACCGTTTATAATAATCCTCAAATCGGATCCAGAGTTCCTGAAAGAATTGGTGGTCTGGCAGGGTGTATTCTTCTCCGGGGGCTGATTGAAAACTCCTACTCATATGGACAGGTTACTACAACAGGAAGTGTAAGTGTGGTCGGAGGATTCGTTGGCGGCGGTGGTACCGGCGGTTCGAATGGTAATGCCTACGGTTGTTTTTATGATCAGATATCAGATAATCCGTTAACAACACCTGCACCAGCCAGCGGAGAGACCAGCATTTCCGGTGTAACGGCAGCATCAACAGCAGACATGAAAACAGATAATACGTTTATAAATGCCGGCTGGAATACAACTATTTGGAATTTAACGGCAGATGCGAACGGATCATATCCCTCATTAGAGGCAAATCCACACGCTGCTCCCAAAACAATTGCTTTAACAAACGGCAGTAGTTTTAATCCTGTTGTTACACCTGATCAAACCAATCAGGCGATCGGACGCTTTGCCATCTCCGCAGATGGAACAGGAAGTGCCCTTACCCGCGTTACGATCCGGCTGGATGGTACCCGTTCAGGAGCCGGAAATTTTAAACTCTGGAAAAGTGTTGATAACAACTTTGAGAGTAATAATGACACACAGGTGGGGGAAACCGTAACCGATGATCCCGGAGCTGGAGAATATATCAGTTTTGCTTTTGATGAATCCGTTTCAACATCTGCAGAATACTACTTTCTGAGTTGTGATGTGGCAAGTGATGCGACAGGTATTATTAATCCCTACCTGGAAGACAATAGCAGTTTAACCTTTTTTGATGGAGCCGTTAGTACAACAATTGAAAATTCACAGCTTGCCGCTAATGAAGTATCATTGCCTGTAATCCTGGCTTATTTCAAGGCTAATGTGGTTAAAGGTACGGTTGTGCTGGAATGGGAGACATCTGCGGAAGTCGAAAACCAAGGGTTTATCCTCAGTCGAAAGTCGAAAATCGAAAGTCAAAAGTCGGAGGTCATTGCGGATTTTACTACGGATGATACGCTGAAAGGGCAGGGGAGTACGACGGAGACGACGAAGTATTCTTATGTGGATAAAACTGTAGAACCGGGAAAAACGTATGTGTATACCCTGGCAGATGTGGATTATGAAGGCCGCGAAACGCGGCAGGCTGAGGTTGAGGTTAAGGTTGAGGATGAAAATGTGATCGTGGCCGTCGGCTATGCCCTGAGTCCGGTCTATCCCAATCCCTTCAATGCAACCCTGACCGTTCCCTTTACACTGACCGAACCAATGGCCGTTTCCATCGAACTCTACAGTCTGACTGGCCAGCGTATGATGACCGTTGTGAATCGTGAATTTGGTACCGGTTCATATAACTATACAGTTCAGGCCGATGATCTGGCTTCAGGCATCTATTTAATCAAGACATCGTTTGGTAAAAAGACACATATGCAGAAAGCAGCTCTGCTCAAATAACCGATTCATTAAATATTCGATATTAAAAGCCATCTTTTCCAGGTGGCTTTTTTAACTCTGAATTCTGAATTCTGAATTCTGAATTGAATGATGAATGTATTATATATCTTTAACATTCATGTTATTTCTATTCAAGGGCCATTTTATTGGATTATTTACAATATATTTTTGTGTTATAAATAATTCTGTTTCGTTGCGGATAATGTGTTCATAATAATTGCGTTGCCACAATTTTCCGGGGAATGGCGGCCAGTCATTTTTTTTAACCCCCCGAATATATTCATTGGTTGTCATCGTTTTAAACCATTGTACAATACAATGCAGGGGCGAACCTATGTGTTCGCCCTCACCCACTACCGGCTACCAATTATCGATTTTCAATTATCAATTAAATAATTATATTCTTCCATGAAAAAAACAAACAATACCATGAATTATAACGGTAAACGCATTCTTGTGACCGGCGGAGCCGGATTTGTGGGTTCGAACCTTGTGAAGAAAATAGCTTCAGAATGGCCCGGGGCGGATGTTTTTGTCTTGGATGCCTTTGTAAACGGCCACTTTAAGAATCTGATCGGTTTTACAGGTGAACTGATTGCCGGGGATCTCACCGATCCGCGGATTATGGATGAACTGATGTCCCGCAGATTTGATGTGGTGTTCCATCAGGGCGCTATTACGGATACAACCGTGAGCGACCAGAAGAAAATGATTGAGGTGAATACAAATACGTTTTCTTCACTCCTCCGTCTCTGTGCCGAAAATAACGCTCCCCTGGTCTATGCCTCCAGCGCCGCCGTCTATGGCAATTCACCCTCGCCTAACCGCTTGGGAACCGGGGAAATCCCGGAAAATGTCTACGGCTATTCCAAATACATGATGGATCAGATGACACTCCGATATCTGAATTCTTCCCCCAAACCTGCCCATCCGGTTGTGGGACTCCGATACTTTAATGTGTACGGTCCCGGTGAATATTATAAGGGTAAAATGGCCTCCATGATCCTTCAGCTCGCCCTGAAGATGCGCCGAAATATCACACCCAGACTTTTTAAATTCGGAGACCAACGGCGGGATTTTGTCTATATTGACGATATCGTTCAGGTTAATCTGAAAGCCGGTTCAGCCGGTGTGAGCGGGATTTTTAATGCGGGCTCGGGCATGTCACGGACCTTCAACGATATTGTGGCAATCCTGAATGAAGCTCTGAAGACGGACCACTATATCGAGTATTTCGACAATCCATACACATTCTACCAGAACAATACATGCGCCGATATTGGCGATACTAAAGAAAAACTTGGTTATTCCCCCGATTTCATGTTGGAAAAAGGTATTAAAGAATATGTAAATTGGATTAATGTCCATTTAAAGAATGCCGGACCCATTAATTGATGAATGAAGAACGTACAATCTGGATTCTGAGTGACCAGCCCGACCTGACGGAATACTTGAATAATGATCTGATGACGGATATGATCCATATTCAGAATTATACGTATAATCAAATGTCTGAAATTAAAGATCATATCCGTCATTATCCCCCCAATCTGCTTATAAGTTGCTGTAAAAAGTTTAAAGATATCCTTCCTCTGGCAAACCGGGAAAAAATCCCCCTGATTCTCCTTGCTGATGAACTCAATGCCGCAAACCTTAGTGCCTACGATGCCTTTCCCGTTGTGTATGTGGTGAAGATGGAAATGCCCTTTCATTCCATCCGTCCCATTGTGTCCGATTTTTTTAATGACCAGATCAGCCACGCCAAGAGCAATATCCTGATTGTGAATCCCGAGGATACACAAGCCACCCTATTCCGGAATATTTCCCATATTTATAAATATTCCGCCACATATACCGATTCATACGACAGGGCGGATGAAATGCTGGAAACAAAGAAATTCGATCTGCTGATTGTGGATGTGGACAGTTCTGTTGAAAATGCGGACTATCTGCTGAAAAATCTCCGGAACCGGGATTCCCACCTGCCGGTCCTGGCACTTTCCGGCGGCGATGAACGGGTTATGCGGCACAAGCTCTACAATCTGGGTGTAAATGATTTTATCCGTAAACCTTTTCAGATAGATGAGTTTACATTGAAAGTGGCCAGTTTCCTCCGGACCGTCCTCTCCATGAAGGCTATTAAAAAACTGTCCGAGGTGGATTATCTGACCCAGATCCTGAACCGCCGTAGTTTTTATGACCAGGTAAACCCCTATATCAACCTGGCACAGCGCCAGAAACAGCCCTTTTCTATTGTTATGGCCGATATCGACCACTTTAAACGGATTAACGATACATACGGCCATGATATGGGGGATAAGGTTCTTGTCGAAAGCGCTAAAGTCCTGAGAAGCAACCTTCGTAATTATGATATTTTGGCCCGTTTCGGCGGAGAGGAGTTTGTGATTTTCATTTCCAATGTGGATGAATTGAATGTCCTTTATGTAGCGGAAAAACTCCGGAAGGGATTTAAACAGGTTTTCCAGGACAGGCTGGAGTATCCCGTGACCGTCAGCCTGGGCGTTGCCACATGGACCTCAGGCCCCGTGGAAATTGACGAACTGATCTCAAAAGCGGATAAAGCTCTCTATGTTTCCAAAAACAGCGGCAGGGACAAGGTAACTCATTTCCGCAATCTTCTCTAATCCTTCATGACCATTACCCTCGATACAGTAAAAATTGGGGTTCCCCTTTTTCTTGCGCCCATGGCCGGTGTAACCGATCTGCCTTTCCGGCGCATTTGCCGGGAATTCGGTGCCGAAGTGACCTATTCCGAGTTCGTCAGTTCGGAAGGAATTGTGAGACTTAACGAAAAAACCCTCCGTTACATGACCATGGATTCTTCCGAAAGGCCGGTGGGGATTCAGCTCTTCGGCCAGGATCCCCAAGTCCTTGCTCATGCAGCCGCTTTTGTGGAATCCCGCTTTAAACCTGATATTATTGATCTGAATTTCGGCTGTCCTGTCCCCAAGGTTGTGAAAAAGGGGGGAGGAAGCGCCATTCTCAGGGATCTGAACCGCGTTCATGCCGTGGCTTCCGCTGTTGTGAAGGCCGTAAAAATCCCTGTGACAGCCAAAATCCGTTCCGGTTGGGATGAAAAATCCCTGGTTATCCCGGAAATCGGCCCGGTTTTACAGGATGCAGGCATACAACTGATCACCCTCCATCCCCGCACAACCCGAATGCGCTATACAGGCAGGGCGGACTGGTCACTCATCGGTGAACTGAAAGCATCTGTTCACATCCCGGTTGTTGGAAACGGCGATATCCGTTCGGCTCAGGATGCCCTGAAGATGAGGGAGGAAACAGGATGCGACGGTGTGATGGTGGGCCGGGGCTCTTTCGGAAACCCGTGGCTTCTGGCTCAGATACGTGCCGCTCTCTGCCATGAAAATCCCGTTTCCGATCCTTCGCCCCTTGAAAAATGTGAACTTATGAAGCGGCATTTTTTGGAATCCTGTGAATATTACAGTCCCACACCGGCATATAAGCTGTTTAAGCCCCATTTCGCTTGGTATAGTGCCGGAATCCCCCATGCAGCCCGTTTCAGGCAGGAGGCGAACCGCTGCCGCTCTGCAAAGGAGATGACGGCGGTGATCGATGCATTAATCGCCCATGTTGCCCAACCGGATTGAATGCTAATTTTCTTGAAAGGATGCGTTGTTTTGCCTAACTTCCTATCCCTGAAAAACTTAAAAACAAGGATCCAAAAGGCTTAATGAGTGTATGATTATCAGTAAAAAAACAAAGAAAAGAGATAAATGCCCCCTCGTAAATTAAAGAAGACAGCCAAAGACGGCTCGGACCAGATCAAGGTTCTGGCCATTGACGGAAATGTGCCATTTCCCAATATAATTTTTCCCGTAGTCGCCCGGGAGGACCGCCACCTGCAATTGATTCAGGAAGCGGTTACATCGGACAGGATTGTGGGTGTTTTTGCCCGGAAGAATCTTGATGAGCTTCTGGAACACGACGATGACCTGTACTCTGTGGGTGTGGCCTGCCTGATTCTGAAAATGTTCCAGAGTCCGGACGGTTCCATGCGCCTTCTGCTCCGGGGACTCCACCGCATTAAGCTGGATAAAATCATGCGGGAAGAACCCTATCCTGTTGCCCGGGTCCACGCCCTGATGGAATCGGCCGGCGATAAACTGAAAACAGAAGCCCTTACCCGCACAATCGCCGACCTCTTTCAGCAGATTCTGGTTTTGTCCCCTGTCCTGCCGGAAGAGATTCAGGAGATTGTCTTCTCCATCGAGGATCCGTCCAAACTCAGCGATCTGGTTACATCTGCCCTGAATCTGAAGGTCTCGGAAAAACAGGAGATTCTGGAAGAAAGCAGGATCAATGAACGCCTGACCATCCTGGTCCGCATCTTGAAAAAAGAGCTGAAACTGATTGAACTGAATACAAAAATCCACGATCAGGTGACGTCATCCCTGAATAAGAATCAGCGTGAATTCTACCTCCGCGAACAATTGAAGGCGATTCAGGATGAATTGGGAGAGGATGAAGATGCCAATCCCGATCTGTCCGATATCCGCAAGACCATCAATTCCCTAAAAATGACGGCTGAAGCCAGGGAATCGGCCAATAAGGAATACGAGCGTCTGAGAATGATGCATCCGTCCTCGTCTGAGTATTCTGTGAGCCGGAATTATCTGGACTGGCTTTTGACCCTGCCATGGGGAAAAAAGACCCATGCAATTCTGGATATAGGTCTGGCACAAAAAATCCTCAATACGGATCATTTCGGCCTGGATGATGTGAAAGACCGGATTCTCGAATACCTTGCGGTGCGAAAGCTGAATATGGAAGCCAAGAGTCCCATCCTCTGTTTTGTGGGTCCGCCTGGTGTGGGTAAGACATCCCTGGGAAAATCCATCGCCCGTGCCATGGGCCGTCAGTTCATTCGCTTTTCATTGGGCGGAATGCATGATGAGGCGGAGATCCGGGGCCACCGCAAAACCTATATCGGTGCCATGCCCGGACGTATTATCCAGTATATCCGGAAAGTTGGTGTGCAGAATCCGGTAATTATGCTGGATGAAGTGGACAAAATCGGTCAGGATTTCCGGGGCGATCCGTCCAGTGCCCTGCTGGAAGTTCTGGATCCGGAACAGAATCACGACTTCAGGGATAACTTTCTGGAAATCAGTTATGACCTCTCCGATGTCTTTTTCATTGCCACCGGCAATCAGGATTTTACCATTCCCGATGCCCTTCTGGACCGGATGGAGGTTCTTCACCTGCCCGGTTATATCACACCGGAAAAGATAGAAATCGCTAAACGCTTTCTTATTCCCCGGCAAATCCGCACATCCGGGCTCTCATCCTCCAAGGTTCATTTTACACCCCGTTCCGTGGAAGCCATCATTGAAAAATATACCATGGAAGCAGGGGTGAGACGCCTTGAACAGGCAATCGGCAGTATTTGCAGGAAGGTAGCCCGTCTGGTGGCGGAAAATCCCGATACACCGAAAACAAACATTTCCACTAAAAATCTGGAAGCCTTTCTGGGCCCGCCCAAGGTTTTCAAGGAGGATGTGCCTGTTAAGGATATGATCGGCGTGGCGGTGGGACTAGCCTACACGGATGCAGGGGGGGACGTGCTTCCCGTGGAAGCCACCATCATGAAAGGAACGGGAAACCAGAAGATGACCGGTCAGCTTGGTGAAGTGATGAAGGAATCGGTGAGCACTGCCATCTCATTCCTCCGGGCAAATGCAGGCAAATATGATATTAAACCCAATAAATTCTTTGATTTTGATATTCATCTCCACTTCCCGGCTGCGGCCATACCCAAAGACGGACCGTCCGCCGGTGTAACCATCACCGTTGCCGTCCTGTCCGTCCTCCTGAGGAAGAAGGTACGCCACGATGTGGCCATGACCGGGGAGATTTCACTCCGGGGCCGCATTTTACCCGTAGGCGGCATCCGGCAGAAAGTAACGGCGGCACGGCGTGCCGGCATTAAACACGTGATCCTTCCCATATCCAATAAAGGTGATCTCGCCAAGGTTCCGGACTATGTGAAGGAAGGAATGACCTTCGATTTTATATCACGGTTCAGTGAGATTGAACCCCTTGTATTTTCTGAGACAGTAAGCAATAAAAGAAAGAGAGGAAAGCATGAAGCAACGTAAACGCGTTTTAATTATGGGAGCGGCCGGAAGGGATTTCCATAATTTTAACACCTATTACAGGGATAATGAGGAATATGAAGTGGTGGCTTTTACCGCAACCCAGATCCCGGATATCGACGGCAGGAAATATCCCGCCGAACTGGCCGGACACCTCTATCCGGAAGGTATTCCCATTTTTGACGAAGCCGATCTGAAACAACTGATCGTTGAACATAATATTCATATTGTGAATTTTGCCTACAGCGATATTTCCCATGAGGGCGTGATGCACAAGGCCGCTCTGGTCAATGCTTTGGGCGTTGATTTTATCCTTCTGGGCGGAAAGAAGACCATGATCGAATCCAGCAAACAGGTGATTGCCATAACAGCTGTCCGTACCGGATGCGGCAAATCCCAGACAACCCGCCGGGTGATTAAGGCTCTGCAGGAGATGGGGAAAAAGGTGGTTTCCATCCGCCATCCCATGCCGTACGGCGATCTGGTGAAACAGTCCGTTCAGCGTTTTGCCGAACTGGATGACCTTGTTAAACACGAATGCACCATCGAGGAGATGGAGGAATATGAACCTCATATCGCCATGGGAAGCGTGATCTATGCCGGTGTTGATTATGAAAAAATTCTCCGGGAAGCGGAAAAAGAAGCGGATGTGATTCTTTGGGACGGCGGCAACAACGACACATCTTTCTATAAGGCGGATGTGACGATTACAGTTGTGGATCCCCACCGCCCCGGCCATGAAACCACCTATTATCCCGGTGAAACAAACCTCCGCATGGCGGATATTGTGGTCATCAACAAAATTGAAACCGCCAATCCGGAGGATGTGGAATCGGTCCGTGCCGCGATTCGTGACGTCAATCCCCATGCCCGCATCGTGGATGCCGCATCCCCCATTTTTGTGGATGACGGAGATCTGATCAAGGGGAAAAAGGCTCTGGTGGTTGAAGACGGTCCCACACTGACACACGGAGAAATGCAATACGGCGCCGGTATGGTGGCCGCGGAAAAATACGGTGCCTCCGATGTTGTGGATCCCCGTCCCTATACCGTGGGGACTATTACCAAAACCTTTGAAAAGTATCCCGATATCGGCATTCTACTGCCGGCTATGGGTTACGGCGAACACCAGATGAGAGATCTGGAGAAGACCATTTCCAAGACCGAATGCGATGTGGTGATCATCGGAACACCCATTGACCTGAGACGGGTAATCAAAATTAAACAGCCCTCGGTACGGGTGACCTACGAACTGCAGGAAATCGGTGAACCCACACTGAAAGATTTGCTAAAGGATTTGATCCGTTGAGAAAAACGAATAAAACGGCGGTTATAGCCCTCGGGGGGAATGCCATTTCTCCCGGGGGTAAAAGCAATATTCATGAGGAATTTGCCAATGCCCGCAAATCCATGGATCTGATTCTTACCTTTATCCGTAACGGGTACCGGCTGGTGATCTCCCACGGGAACGGTCCCCAGGTGGGTAATGCACTTCAACGGGTCGAACTGGCCCGGGGTTTGGTTCCGGAGATGCCGTTGGGTGTTCTTGTGGCGGATACACAGGGCAGTATTGGCTATATGATCGAGCAGTCCCTCCAGAACAAACTCCGTGATGCAGGCATTAATAAAGAGGTTGTAACTGTTATTACACAGGTTCTGGTCGATAAAAATGATCCTGCATGCAACAATCCCACAAAATTTATCGGCCAGTTTTTTACAGAAGCTGAAATTCAGCCGCTGATAGAAAAGAACGGCTGGAAAGTCAAATATGTGGAAGGGAAGGGCTGGCGCCGTGTTGTTCCCTCACCCCGACCCGTAACCGTTATCAATTCACGGCTCATCCGCCACCTGATTGACGGCGGGGCGCTGGTGATTGCCGCTGGCGGTGGTGGAATTCCCGTCTATTACGACGAGAAAGGCCACCTGGAAGGCTTTGATTCCGTTATTGACAAGGATCTGGCCAGCGCGGTTCTGGCTTCTGAAATCGGTGCCGACGAGCTCTTTATTCTTACCGGTGTGGAACAGGTAGCTCTGCAATTCGGCACACCGGAGGAAAAATATCTGTCCGTAATGACCCTTTCCGAAGCAAAGGCGTATGAAAAACAGGGACATTTCCCCGCCGGTTCTATGGGACCTAAGATCCGGGGTGCCGTGCAGTTTCTGGAAAATGGGGGGAAGTCGGTTGTCATCACATCCCTTGACAGAATTGACGATGCCCTGAAAGGAATCACCGGAACCCGTATCCTTCCTGACTGACAGGAGATTTGATGAAAATACACGAATATCAGGCTAAGGAACTTTTTGCCAAATATAAGGTCCCCGTTCCCCGGGGGGATATTGCCTCTACTGTTGAAAAAGCCCGTTCTGTGGCTGAATGGCTGGGGTCGGACAAAATTGTGGTAAAGGCTCAGGTTCATGCCGGCGGCAGGGGAGCGGCAGGCGGTGTAAAAATTGTCGGTGATCCAGACGCTGCAGCAGAAGTTGCCCGGAACCTGCTGGGGAAAGAACTGGTCACGTACCAGACAGGAGGTACGGCAAAGAAAATCCGGACCGTTCTTGTGGAGGAAGGGATTCAAATTGACCGGGAATTCTACGTGAGTATGATTACGGACCGTGCCGCAGCCATGAATGCCATTATGGTCTCCAGGGAAGGAGGGATGGAAATTGAAAAGGATGCGGTGGATCACCCTGACAGAATCCTGATTGAACACATTCATCCTGTCACAGGTCTCATGCCTTTTCAGCAGAGAAAACTGGCGGCCGTGCTTGGACTCACAGGAAATGCGGCAAAATCCGCCATGCAGATCTTTGCCAACATTGTTCGGCTCTATACAGAACTTGATGCATCCCTTGTGGAAATCAATCCTCTGGTTCTTACACGGGAAGGTTTTTTAACCGCTTTGGACGGAAAGATCAATTTTGATGAGAATGCCCTTTACCGCCATGAGGAACTCATGGTTTTGAAAGATCCCTATGCCATGGATCCGGGGGAGAAGATTGCCGAAGCCTTCGGACTGAATTATATCCGTCTTGACGGAACGGTGGGGTGTATGGTAAATGGTGCCGGACTTGCCATGGCTACCATGGATATTATCAAACACTACGGTGGCAATCCGGCCAATTTTCTGGATATCGGCGGCAGTGCGGATGCGGACCGTGTGGCGAAAGGCTTTGAGATTATCGTATCCGATCCCAATGTGAAGGCCATTATGATCAATATATTCGGCGGCATCGTCCGCTGTGACCGTGTGGCGAGGGGAATCATCGATGCGCTGAATACGGTGGATGTTCACATACCCGTTGTTGTCCGCCTGAAAGGGACCAACTGGGAAGAAGCGGAAAAACTGCTGAATGAGAGTCCCCTCGATTTTATTGTGGCACACACTCTGTCTGAAGCGGCTCAAAAAGCAGTGGAAGCTGCTGAAACTGCCGGAGGTGCCGTATGAGTATCATCCTGAATGAAAAATCCCGCGTAGTTGTTCAGGGAATTACTGGCAAAGAAGGACGTTTTCATACAAAACTTATGCTTGAATACGGAACAAAAGTCGTGTCCGGTGTGACACCCGGGAAAGGCGGACTTTCTGAACAGGGTATCCCTGTTTTTGACAGGGTGGAAGAGGCTGTTAAGCAGGAAGGTGCTAATGTCTCAATTCTTTTTGTGCCACCGCCCTTTGCGGCAGATGGCATCATGGAAGCCGCGGATGCAGGTGTAGAATGGATCATTTGCGTAACGGAAGGGATTCCGGTTCAGGATATGATCCGGGTTAAGACTTACCTTAATGATAAAAAATCGCGGCTTATCGGTCCAAATTGTCCCGGTGTGATCTCCCCCGGGAAATCCAAGGCCGGTATCATGCCCGGATTTATTCACAAAGAGGGTTCGGTTGGCATTATCAGCCGTTCCGGGACTCTGACCTATGAAGCCGTTGCCCAGATTGTGGATGAGGGACTGGGACAGTCAACGGCTGTTGGAATTGGTGGTGATCCCATAATTGGAACGGATTATAAAGATTTATTGGCCTTATTTGAAAAGGATGCGCAGACAGAGGTGGTCCTTCTTATCGGTGAAATCGGTGGAACGGCAGAGGAAGAAGCAGGGGAATGGGCGAAAAAGCATTTCACAAAACCCCTGGCTGCATTCATAGCCGGACAGACTGCGCCTCCGGGGAAGCGTATGGGACATGCCGGGGCCATTATCAGCGGCGGAAAGGGGAAGGCTGCAGATAAAATGGAGAGTCTGAAAGAATCAGGCATTCATGTTATTGAAAATCCGGCCTTTATGGGCAAGGCAATCAGAGATCTGTTAAACTGAAGGAGGTTTTATGGAGCTTACATTGTGTATCATCAAACCGGATGCGGTATCAAAAGGCTACACAGGGAAAATTATCGATGAAATCATTCAGGCAGGTTTTATTATTCACGGACTCCGAAAAACACGGCTTTCAGAACTTCAGGCCCGGAGTTTTTATAAAATCCATGAAGGCAAACCTTTCTACGAACTGTTGGTGGCTTTTATGACCAGCGGTGCCTGTGTTCCCCTTGCTCTGGAAAAAGAAAATGCAGTTGAGGATTTTCGCGCCCTAATCGGAAATACGGACGCCAGAGAAGCAGATGAAGGGTCCATTCGTCATAAATACGGTGAAGATAACCGTAAAAATGCGGTTCACGGCTCTGATTCTCCTGAAAACGCTCAGAAAGAAATTGCTTTTTTCTTTGCAAATATTGACCTTATTTAATAGTATTGATGTACGTAACAGGAGGTAATGATGAAAAAAGTGATTATTGGAATATTCCTGATTCTTTCCGTGTTGGTGGTTTTTTCCGGATGTGCTAAAAAATATCATGGAACCGTGGGTGAAGCCATTGATGTAACCATTGATAAAAGCACGGAAAGCATTACCCAGTTTCAGTGGGCTTTTAAGAAAAAACCTGCAGAGTCCCGTCTGGATCCCCGTGATTTCATCCCTTCCGATTATGCTGAGGCTGTCACCTTTGTCCCAGATGTACCCGGAACCTATGAAGTGATCGTGGTCATGATAGATGAAACCGGCAAAGAATCGGATGCAAGTTATATTTATGAGGTGACATTAGCCGAAGAAACTCCCATAGTTCAGGAAGAACCGGTGGAAACACCCGTTCCCGAAAAGAAAGAAGAAGTCGTAAAGGAAGAAGAATGGCAGCCGGCTCCCCGGCCTACTCCTGAACAGAAAAAATCCTTCAAGCCGCCAGTATCTACACCTGCTCCTGATAAATCCGCCCAGGAAGCCGCCAACAGAATCCCCAGCGATAAAAGCCGGTATACCATTCAGGTCTCAAGCTGGACCAGCTATGCCACGGCACAGAAAGCCATGAAAACACTTCAGGATGCCGGTTTTGATGCCTATATCCAGAATGCTTATCTGAGTCATACGGATAAAGTCTGGTACCGGGTCAGAGTGGGGAATTTTACCAGCCGGGCCGATGCACGCAAGATCGCCCAGCAAATCAAGGATAAAACCGGCCAGGATACCTGGATCGATTACATGCGGAAAGATTATTAAACCGGATATTCTTTCAATATCCACGCTTTCCGTCTTGACTCTTATTAAAGGATATAATAATTTAACCGGCTTATGGAAATATCTCTTTCACATATTTCCGATAAGGAAAAGTTCTTTGAATTTGAAGAGCGGTCAGAGGAACTTGGACTTTCCGCCCAATTCGGTACCGTCAGTGCAGGAATTTATATCTATACCCTTGGTGAGAAGTTTTATGCCCGGGGGCGGGTCCAAGCGGACGTCCGCATGAACTGCGATATTTGCCTGGATCCCTTCATGGCACATTTTGACGAATCCTTTGAAGTGATTGTGGAAAAAAGTCCTGAAACGCAGGAATCAGAGGATGAAGATGAAGAGATCATTACTCTGCCTCCCAAAGCCTTGGTGATTAATTTCAATGATTACCTGCGTGATCAGCTCTTACTGGCAGTGCCGATTCAAAAACGGTGCAAACCTGATTGTAAGGGGTTATGTCCCATTTGTGGGGCAAATCAGAACAGGGAAAGCTGTTCGCACGATTCGGAAGAGATCGATCCCCGTTGGGAAGCACTGAAAAAAATGAAAGAAACAATGGAAAATCCGGAGAATTAGATGGCCAATCCAAAAAGACGTCATTCACATGCACGGGGAGCAAAAAGACGCACCCACTATACCTATGACGCCCCGACCTATCAGTCATGTTCACATTGCGGTCAACCCAAATTACCCCATCATGTATGCCCCAATTGCGGTTACTACAAGGGGAAACCGGTGATCACACCCAAAGAAAGTTAATCATGAATTTTCTCTTGGCACAGCAACTGTAAAAAATGATTAAGCGGATTATTATCCGCTTTTCTGTTTGTTAAGCAGTGCAAAGGAGATGTTTGTTATGACCCAAACGACAAAAACAGCTTTAATTTTTCCCGGCCAGGCATCTCAGTATGTGGGTATGGGAAAAGATCTCTATCAGGCATTCAATGTTGCGAAAGAGATGTTTGATAAAGCCAATGATATTGTCGGTTACGATCTGGCGGATAAATGTTTTAACGGGCCCCTGTCAGACCTGACCCAAACACGGATTACACAGCCGGCTATTTATACCGTTTCATCTGTTTTACTGATGCTTTTAAAAAAACTGAATTGTTCTTTTCAGGCCGTAGCCGGACATAGTCTGGGTGAGTATTCCGCCCTGTATGCAGCCGGTGCTTTTTCTTTTGAGGATGGTCTCCGTCTGGTGGCGGTCCGTGGCAATGCCATGCAGATTGCAGGGGAGAAAAATCCCGGAGCCATGGCTGCTATCCTGAAGCTGGATCGTGAAAAAACCGAAGAAGCCTGCCAAAAAGCGGCGGAATTTGGGAAAGTTCAGATTGCCAATATCAATGCCCCCTCTCAAATTGTGATTTCCGGCGATGTTGAAGCGGTTCAGGCCGCCATGAATTATGCCAGGGAATCCGGTGCATCCCGGGTTATTCAGCTCGATGTAAGCGGTGCCTTCCATTCCCATCTCATGGCTTCGGCTACGGATGCTCTGACAACCGCTGTCAATGATATTGCGATTCACGATCCCCATATCCCTGTCTATTGCAATGTTAATGGCCAGATTGCCCATACGGCAGAACAGATCAAAAAGAATCTGGTTAACCAGATTGAGAGCCCGGTTCTCTTTGTAGATCAGATCCATAACATGATCCGGGACGGATTCGGCAGATTTATAGAAGTCGGCCCGGGAAAAGTCATACAGGGGCTTCTGCCCAGAATCAATCCGGATGTGACGGCCCACGGAGCATCCAACTGTTCGGAACTTCAGGATCTGTGCGGTGATCTGATGGTGATTGAATCATGAATATAAGCTTTAAAGATATGGTTATAATTGTATCTGGAGGAAGCCGGGGAATCGGTTATGCCATTGCCGAAGCTTTTTTGAATGCCGGTGCTCAGGTATTGATTATTGCACGGAATCCGGACAGGCTTCGGGAAGCTGCCGAAAAACTTGCCTCTGCAGGCAGTGTAACAACCCGGGTCTGTGATGTGACCAATCCCGAGGCTGTGCTGGAACTATTTCAATTCGTTGCCGATACATTCCGGCGGATTGATTGTGTTGTGAATGCAGCAGGGATTACACGGGATCAGCTGATGATCCGTATGAAGGATCAGGACTGGCACGATGTGATCAATGCCAACCTGAACGGAACCTTCTATATGTGCCGCAGGGCCGCCCGTATGATGATACGGCAAAATAGCGGCTGTATCATCAATATCAGTTCTATCATCGGCTTGCACGGTAATATCGGCCAGGCAAATTATAGTGCTTCAAAGGCCGGGATGATAGCCTTGACCAAATCCCTGGCCCGTGAACTTGCAGGTAAAAATATCCGGGTAAACGCTGTGGCCCCCGGTTTTATTGATACGGATATGACCCGGGAATTGCCGGATACCATAAAAGAGTCAATCCTGAATGGCATACCCCTCAGCCGTATGGGAATGCCTGAGGATGTGGCCGGGATCGTTCTGTTTCTGGCCTCCGGTTTCGCCTCATATATCACCGGACAAACAGTAGTTGTTGATGGCGGAATGACAATGTAAATTTTCAGGATTAAACGCATTAATGATGAAAGGTGTTAAGGAGAAAAAGAATGACTCGCATTACTTTTGATGAACTGAAAGCAAAAGTTGCAGAAAAACTTAATATTGACGAAAAAAAAATTACACCCGAAGCACGCTTTATTGAAGATCTGGAAGCGGATTCGCTGGATACGGTTGAACTCATCATGTCTCTTGAAGAAGAATACGGACTCACAATATCAGACGAGGATGCCGATAAACTCCGCAAAGTCGGAGATGTTTTTCTCTATCTGCAGTCCCAAACCTGATTAAATCATCTGAAAATGTGTTTCTGTTCAGACCTTAAGGCCTCTAACGGAACTTATATATGACACTTATTTCCCTGTGGAAAGAAAAAATTACCGGTCGTCTCAGCCGGTTTCTCAAATCCGGAAAGCAAGCTCACCTGAGCGATAAAATATATCATATTTATCCCTATAGATTTCAGGATCCGGATCTTTTAAATCAGGCATTTTTACATGCTTCCGCCATTAATCCGGAAACGCAGACCCGCGATGACAGCTATGAAAGGCTTGAATTCCTGGGAGATGCGGTCCTTGAACTGGTGGTCAGCCGTTTTCTCTTCTACAAATTCCCCGAGTATTCCGAAGGAAAACTGACTCAGATGCGGTCCAAGCTTGTAAACAGAACCACGTTGGCAAAAGTGTCCGAACTTATAAACTTTGGTGATTTTCTGATTCTGGGCCGGGGCGGGGAAAAAGACAACCTGAGAACACTCCACTCTGTTTTATCCGACCTGTATGAGTCCTTTACCGGTGCGCTGTATCTTGACGGAGGATTGCCGATCGCTTCCGATTTTATCAATAAAACCCTTCTTATCAATCACCATAAATATATTCCTGCCCAGGATACACAGAACTATAAAGGACGACTGTATGAATACTGTCAGAAAAACGGACTGGGTGAACCCTTATTTAAACTGATGAGTGAAAACGGTCCCGATCACGGGAAAGATTTTGTGATCAATGTTCTTGTCGACGGCGAGGTGTATGGGACGGGAAGCGGAAAAAACAAAAAAAATGCAGGACAGGAAGCCGCCCGTTTCGCCCTTGACCGGATAAGGGAGGAAGAAGATAAAGATTGAGGGTACGGGTGTACGAGAGTACGAAGTAACTCGTGTGACGAGTGTGTTAATTGCCCTTCCAGACACAATTCATCATTATCTGCCTACCGGCTAAGAATAGATTCCCCGAACTGTTTTTTCCAATCCGGGAAAAATTGAATAAACTGATGCTTTAAGGCGTTGTAAATATCGTTGCGTTTTTCCATTTTAAGAATATCAGTTACCAGGGATTTAAGTATTTTAAATGAAATTCCCCGGATTATGGACCGAACCGGACCGAGAAACATGGGGCTCACACTCAGCATGTCGATATTCAGTCCCACTAAGAGTAAAATGGATAAAGGATCGCTTGCCATCTCACCGCATACGGAGACCTGAATATTGTGCCGGTGGCCGGCTATGGTAATCCACTGTATGGCCCGAACCATTACCGGATCATAGTGGCAGTATATATGGTTGACTTTCTCGTTACCCCTGTCAACAGCCAGCATATACTGGGTCAGATCATTTGTCCCAATGGACAGAAAGTCGGCTTTTCCTGCCAGTTTATCCGCCATTAAGGCTGCAGAAGGTATTTCAACCAGAATCCCTGTTTCACACTGCTCATCAAAGGGAATATTTTCCTTCCGGAGTTCCTCCTTGGCCTTTTCAACATAAATCAGGGCCTCTTCATACTCTTCAACCCGGGAGATCATGGGAAACATGATACGAACTTTTCCGTAATGGGACGCTCTCAGCATGGCTTTCAACTGCGTTATAAAAAGATCAGGCCTGTCCAGGCATATACGGATTGCCCTGTATCCCATGTTGGGATTATCTTCGTGTAAAAGTTCCTGCTCCAGAATGGAAGCAATTTTATCTCCGCCCAGATCGATCGTGCGCAGTATAACAGGTTTCTTTTTCATAAAGCGGACCATCTGCACATATTCCCGGAAGAGTTCCTCCTCCGTAGGCGGTGTATGTTTCATAACGTAAAGATATTCACTGCGATATAAGCCGATACCGCTTCCGCCGAAATCATTCAGTCCATCCAGCTCAACGGAAAGACTGATGTTGGCATCCAGCTCCACATATTTTCCGTCGAGAGTTTTTGGGATGTCATCCCGGTGCTCAATGTAAAATGAATTGAGCTCTCCCATCTTTTTTATCTGATGGAGGTAATGATGCTCTGTCTCATGATCCGGATGTATAATCAGTTCACCTTTGTTAGCATCCAGAATCAGGGTTTCGCCGGACAGACTTTCATTGGCGATATTGGGAACACCCACGATCATGGGAATTTTCAGGGACCGGGCAAGGATGGATGTATGGGACGTAATTCCGCCTACCTCCGATACAAAACCCTTTACATTTTCATCGCTTAAAATAATGATATCCCCGGGTGTGAGGTATTTCGTTACAAGAATGACCGGTTCATCCGAGTTATTCGTAAAACTTTGGATGTCTTCAGATAAAAGGACTCTGAGAACCCTTTGTTTTACAGCGCGGATATCCAGTATCCTGTCCTGAAAGAAGGTGGATTCCCCGTCATCAAGCATCTGAATGTAAACATTCATGACTACACGGTAAGCGATGGGGATATGTACCAGATTTTCGGTCATGTATGTCCGGATTTCATTGTCAATGTGATGATCCATCAGAATTGAAATCTGCGCATTGATCAGTTCGGCATAATTGGTTCCCAGGCGTTTTTCAATCCGGTCCCGGACAGCTTCCAGTTCCCTCAGGACTATCTGACGGGTCTGGTCAAGGCGGCCCATCTCACTCTCAATATCCTGAGGATTGATATGTATCTTTGGGATGGTTTCAATTTCGTGAGGTCGGTACAAAAGGGCCTTCCCCATGGCAATGCCCGGGGATGACGTAATCCCTTGTATTCGTTGAAATGCGCTCACTATTCTTCTGCCATCCCGAATTTTTTATCTGCAAGTTCAAGTATTGCCTGAACGGCCTCTTTTTCATCATCACCGTCAGCCTGTACTTTTAAACGGGCTCCTTTTTCGGCCGCAAGGACAAGGATCCCCAGAATGGATTTGGCATTGATCCGTTTGTTGTCACGGATCAGAAATATATTTGATTTAAATTTTGCCGTAAGGGAAACCAGAGCCGTTGCCGGCCGGGCATGGAGTCCCTGACTGTTTTTTATCATAAATTCTGCTTCTGTCATTATTTTTTCCTGTTCAAAATGAAGGATGAAAATGAATTTAAAATGTTCTGCTGCGGCGTCGGAAGCTGCCGGGATAAAATATGTGTCTGGTCTACTTCCTTCCTGATACGGTTGACGGTCATTTCAATGACTCCCAAAGTGTCGAACAATTCTCTGATACTGCTTATACCGTTGTTTAAAATATAGTCAGGAGTGAGCATAGAGTCAAGCAGGCTTCTTTGATTTTTATCCGCTGTTTTGTAGGCATTTATGAGCAAAAATGTTTTCTTTTTTTCAATGAGATCGCTTCCAAGGCTTTTTCCCATGTTGTCTGCACTGCTGGTGAGTTCAAGGAGATCGTCCTGCAGTTGAAAGGCACGTCCTATTCCCAGTATCACCGATTCAATAAGATGGAGCTCATTTTCAGATGCACCGCCTAAAACAGCTCCGATTTTCGCGGCTCCACTGAGAAGATGTCCGGTTTTTTGTTCAATCATCTTCAGGTAGGCTTCATCCGTAACATGATCACTGGATTCAAAGTCAAGATCCATGCTCTGACCTTCACAAACATCAAGGATGGATTGAATGAATATCCTGATGATCTGAAAAAGACAGGGTATGTTTTTTTCTGTCAGACATTTAAAGGCTAGTGTAAAGATGGCATCTCCGGACAGAATTCCCGTATTCATATCCCATTTTACATGGAGCGTGGGTTTTCCATGGCGCAATTCATCTCCGTCCATTATATCATCATGGACCAGTGAGAAAAGATGGATCAATTCGATGGCCATTGCCGCATGCAGGCTTTCTTCCCGGTCTGCTCCGTAACTGTCGGCTATGGCTGCCAGGAGTGCGGGACGCAGCCGTTTTCCGCCTCCGTCCAAGGCATACCGGACCGGTCCGTATAAATTTTCCGGAGAATGCGGCAGGGGATATGTACTGAATGCTGCATCAAACCAAGGCAGATAATCCGCATAGAATTTTTTAAAATCGGTCATTGATTCGTCTCAGTAATTTTGGATTTCCCCGGAATGTCTCCATATTCCTGAAGCCGGTGAGGAACATGATTTGTTTCAGAATGTTTTTACGTGTCCGTATATGATTGCTTACGCCGGATTTTCCATTGTTCAGCCACGCTTTGTAAACGGAAGACGCTGCTGAAACAAGCCTTGCTCCCAGAGCCAGGGCTTTGGCGGTATCATAGCCGTCATGTATGCCGCCGCCTGCAATGGGATACATGGCGGGACACACACTCAAAACTGTCTGCAGGCATTCGGCTGTGGAAATTCCCATACTGTCGACAGGATTGCGGACAGACGTATCGCCGTTTCTGAACCGCTCCGCTTTGGCCCAGGACGTTCCGCCGGCACCGCCGGTGTCTATGAAACGAATTCCCGTTTCACACAAATAATGAATATCTTCACGGGAAAACCCGTGTCCGACCCCCTTGGTAATAAGGGGAAAATCCGCTGAATCTGCCAGGGCTTTCAGTCCGGCCATGATACCTTTAAAATCCCGGTCCCCGTCTTTCTGTATCATTTCCTGGATTTTGTTAAAATGGACTGCCAGAGCATCATAGCGGCTTTCTTTCATAAAACGCAGGATTTCTTTCCGGGATTCTTCCGCCAGTATCTGGGCAATGCCGATATTGGCGATAAGAGGGACATCGGGTGCAATGTCCCGGATTTCATAAAAAGCCTTTGCCAGATCCGGCTTGTTTATGACACAACGGATCGAACCGGTTCCCATCGGTATTCTTTCCGATTCGGCGATCTCCGCCAGTTCCTGGTTCAGACGGTTTCCTTCATCCGTACCACCGGATATGGCGGCTATCATAAAAGGAAAGGAAAGATCATATCCTAAAAATGATACGGAGGGATCAATTTCATCAAGGGAAATATCCCTTGTTTCACTGTGAACCCAGTCCCACATTTCAAAACCGTTTGTTTTTTCAGTGTGGGACAGGTCAAATGCCTTGAAAAGGTTCAAATGTTCATTTTTTCTGTCTTGAATTCCCATTGTATTTAAATCGCAGTGTAAATTCTAAAAATTCAGCGGAAAATTTCTTCCTGCTAAAAAGTTTATCAATGGCTGTCTTCTTTGAGCGTGCCGAATTCCGCAAGTTTATTCATGATCAGACTCTGAATTTCTTTTAGTCGCTCCGGTGTTCTGGCTTCAAAGCGGACCACAATAATGGGTTGTGTATTTGAAGCACGGACCAGTCCCCAGCCGTCTTCAAATTTCACTCGGACACCGTCCACGGTGATGCATTCATAATTTTTACTGAAGAATTCAACGGCTTTTTCGGCAATTTTGAATTTTGCCGTATCCGATTCTGCTTCCAGCCGGATTTCGGGTGTTGCCACAAATTTCGGCAGTTCATCCAGATAAGTATGAAGGGGTTTATCCGAACGGGAGATCAGTTGTGCAAAGCGGGCGGCGACATAAAAGGCATCATCGAAGCCGTAATATCCGTCTGCGATGAAGATATGTCCGCTCATTTCCCCGCCGAAGGGAGCCTTGGTTTCGTGCATCTTCTGTTTCAGAAGGCTGTGACCGGTTTTCCACATTATGGGTTTTCCGCCAAGGCGGCGGATTTCGTCCTCAAGGACTTGAGAGCATTTCACATCGAAGACCACAGGTGTTTCCGGTACTTTGATCATTTCCTGAAGAAAAATACTCATCACCTGATCAGCCCAGATAATCCGACCTTTGTCATCCACCACACCCACGCGGTCCGCATCGCCGTCAAATGCAAAGCCCATATCATATTTGCCCGTCGACATCACCTCTATCAAATCCTTTACGTTCTTTTCTACCGTGGGGTCGGGGTGATGATTGGGGAAAGTCGGGTCTATCTCGCTGTACATTTCCTTTACTTCGGCTCCCAGCCGTTTAAAGAGTTCAGGCCCAACCAGTCCGCCGGCTGCATTGCCTGAATCAAGGACAATTTTCAGTGGTCTTTCAAAGTGAATGCCGCCTGTAACTTCATCAAGATATTCATCTGTAATTCGGCTATCAGTGGATAAAACACCTTTACCACTCTCAAAATCACCGGCTTCAATCAATTTCCGGATATCCTGGATCTGCTGACCGAAAAAAGCCTGTTTTTTATAAGATAGTTTAAATCCGTTGAATTCGGGCGGGTTATGACTTCCCGTAATCTGCACGCCTGCATCCACATCCCGTTTGTAAAGGCTGTAATAATTGAGGGGTGTAGGGAGGATACCGATATCGATTACATGGATCCCAGTGGATAAAGCACCCTCGGCGAAGAGTTTTTTCAGTCCCGGGGTGGTGCTTCGAACGTCTCCGCTCAGATTCAGAGATTTTGCACCATGCCGTTTCAGCCATGTACCAAAACCCTTTCCCAGATTAATGACTACATCATCGGTGAAGTCCTTTTCAACGACTCCCCGGATATCATATTCACGAAAGATAAATGGATTCATTGTTCACTCCATATTTTATTTACGTTCCTAAATATACAATTGATAATTGATAATTGATAATTGATAATTGGTAGCTGGGGAATTCTGAATTCTGAATTGAATGAGGAATGAATGAGTTGTGTGATCATTCCTCTCACATCACGATATCAACTGTCCACTGTTGACTGTCGACTAATTCTACTTGATACTTATACCGTTGACCAGGATTTCGATAGATTCACCTTACCCTGTGAAATGAGTCCCGGTTTATCGGGATATTTCACAGAAAAAATTGAACGAAAAGGGAGGATAGAGATAATAATATATATGGTTTGAGTGACCTGATTCCCCCCACCCCGGGGGAAATTTACTGTCATGGATTGTATATGTCAAATTAATATTATAATTAATATATTTTTAAATTATAGATATCTGCAATGGAATTTGATATAAAAATTTCCCGCTTTTCTGCATTCCCGGCTAAAAATACCCAATGCAGATTTCGAATTATTGAACGCTGTCAGACGCTTGAATCTTTGAACATCGAGCAGCGTGATATGCTGGAATTCCTGGATCCATGCGGGACAAAGTGTTCCCGATTTATTGGAATGCTTCGCCGCTAAGCGGAGAGCAGGAAACCCATAAACAGCGAGCGCAGCGAGCATCTCAATTCATCATTCATAATTCAACTCATAACTCAGAACTCAGAACTCAGAACTCAGAACTCCATCTCTATATATTGCTTTCTTATACTGATATTTTGCATAGCCCAGAACGAACACAGCATAAATCTGTTTATTTTTTGGGATTTTAAGATATTTTTCCAGATCTTTGTGTGCATACAGAGCGAAGCCGATAATACAGGAACCCAGTCCCAACCTGTGGGCATTCAGCATCATATAGTGCATGGCGGCCTGACAGTCGTCCCGTCCGGACCGCTGTTTTTTGGGTGCGCTGATCATAACGACACAGGGTGCATTGCGGAAAAAGGGTTTGTATCCGTTATCTGATGCGGCAAGAAGCCGTTTTAAAGCCAGAATATCCTTCATGATTTTTTTTGCTTTTACCGGGGTAACAACGGATAAAAAGCCGGTAACAACAGGATTTAACCACAGCAATATCCGCCGGTACCGGTCTGCTGTAACTTTTTCTAGTTGGTCAATCTTTTCCCTGCTATCAACAATATGATACTGCCTTTTTCGTGTATTGTGCCCGCTGGGTGCGGTTTCAGCCATGGAGATAAGTTTTTGGATTAAATCCGGATCTGCCTTTTGTGAGGTGTAGCGGCGGACGGACCGTTTGGAGGCATAAAAATCATCAGGGTTGTCCGAATCAATGGATTTTAACCGGAATCTGCCTGTTTTTTCTCCAAGATGTGTAAGGGCATCTTCAGGACAGACTGCGGCACAATGGGCACAATAGATGCAGGAGGAGGGATGACGGGCAAAGGGATACCCATCCTTCATGGTGAGAACACCGGCAGGGCAGACCTGGACACAAATTCCGCAAGAAGTACAGTTGTTCCTGATTACGTCTATTAAAGGATCTGACATTTTCAGGATTCCGGTATTATTTCGTCGGCTATAATGCTTAACCCGCTTAGTGTAAGGTCTGGTATGGTTTCAGTAATGGATTCGGTCTTTTCTGCAACAAGTTCTGCAAGTCCGCCTGTTGCCATAACAACGGGAAATTCCCACCCTGTCGTTTTCCTGATCCTTCGCACCATACCGTCTATCTGATCAACGGCTCCCCAAAGTATTCCCGATCGGAGCTGTGTGGCTGTGTCTGTTCCCACAGGTGTGTGGGGAAAGCGCATGGGTACTCCGTGTAGCTGGGCTGCTGCCTGAAAAAGGTTTGCTGAGGATGTGCGGATACCCGGAGCAATGGCTCCGCCGGCATATTTACCCTGTGGACTCAGGATATCATAGGTCGTTGCAGTTCCCAGATCAATAATAATCTGCGGCAGAGAATGTGAATTTAACCCTGCATACAGATTACAGATTCTGTCAGCGCCCAGAGTGGGAAAGCGGCCTTCAAGAAAATCGTGCTTGTATGGCAGGTCCGGTTTGACAAACAGAGGTGTTGTGTTGAGATATTCTGCGGACAGCATAAAAAGTGTATCATTCATCTGGGGAACAACCGAACTGATAATTACCCTGTTTATTTTTGCGACGGGTATTCCCGCGTCTTCACATAAAAGCCTGATTGATACCCAAAGTTCATCTTCAGTCCGCGATTTATCCGTTGTTAAACGCCATGACCGGATGACTCTATCCTGATCAATGAGTCCCAAAACAATTTGGGTATTGCCTGCATCAAGGGCCAATAACATTTTTTTCTTCCTTATTTACCATCCAGATATGTTTGAAGAATGGTGCGGACGGCGCTTTGATCAGCTCTTCCTTTCGTGGCTTTCATGACCTGCCCCATAAAAAAACCGAATAATTGTATTTTACCTCCGCGGTATTTTACAACTTCATCGGGATTCTCAATCAAAATAGTTTGGATCAGTGTTTCCAATTCTTCACCTGATGAAATCGCCGTCAGCCCTTTTGCTTCAATGATAGTACGGGCTGATTCTCCTGTTTCTGACATATTATCCAGAACAGATTTTGCTGTCTGTGGTGTAATCGTTTTCTTCATTAGATATGTAAGCAATTCACGCAGCTTGTCCGGATTTACAGGACAATCGGTAATGGATATTTGTTTTTCTTTAATAATTCTGAGGATTTCACCGCGGATCCAGTGGTTCATGAGTGTTACATCCGGAAAACCTTGTGCGGCAGATTCGAAATAATCTGCAATCTCCTTTTCAGATATTAAAACAAGGCTGTCTTCTTCACTCAGACCGTATTGGTTTATAAAACGTTTCAGCTTTATTTCGGGAAGTTCTGGCATTTCAAGTTCAATTTCCCGAATAAATGCTTCATCTAAAACCACATCCACCAAATCCGGTTCCGGGAAATATCGGTAATCATGACTTTCTTCTTTTGATCTCATGGATTCGGCTTTTTGGGTCTGTTCATTCCATAAAAGCGTTTCCTGAACAATTTTCCCGCCCTTATCCAGGATTTCGATCTGACGGGCTGCCTCATAGGTGAGTGCTTTTTCAACACCGCGGAATGAGTTCATGTTTTTTAACTCGGTCCGAATGCCGAATTCCCTGCTTCCTTCGGGCATAACGGACAAGTTGGCGTCACAGCGAAGAGATCCTTCTTCCATATTGCAGTCAGAAATACCGGTATACCGAATGATTTGCTTCAGGGTTGTCAGGTATTCATATGCTTCTTTTGGACTCCGGATATCCGGCTCGCTGACGATTTCCAGCAGGGGAATCCCGCAACGGTTCAGATCCACAAGGGTTCCGTTTGAAGAGTGCATGGATTTTCCCGCATCTTCTTCCATATGGATTCTTGTAAGGCCTATTTTCTTTTCACCGTCATCGGTTTTGATTGTTATGTGCCCGTTATAGCAAATTGGATCATCGTATTGGGAAATTTGATATCCCTTGGGAAGGTCAGGATAAAAATAATTCTTTCTGGCAAATCCGCTTACTTTACGCAGTGAACAATGGGTCGCAAGTCCTGCCTTTACAGCCGACCGTACGACTTCTTTATTTAAGACAGGCAGAGAACCGGGATAGCCCAGACAAACCGGACAGGTCTGGGTATTGGGCGGAGCGCCGTATGTTGTTTTACAACTGCAGAATGCTTTGGTGTGTGTGTTTAACTGGACGTGAACTTCAAGGCCGATTACGATCTCCCAAACCATAGAGGGTCCCCCGGAATTTTTAATAAAATTTACAAGGCTTTATGAACCAATCAAAGGTACGAAGTTTAAATGATCTGTTCCTTTACTCTTGCTCTTATACCCTTTTTTTCCTTATCATACTAAACGATGAGAATTATGCTTAAATATATAAAATGGGTGTCTTTTATACTTTTTTTTCTGTTTTATTCCCGTGAATCTGTTTATGGCACAAACGAGGCACTCACTGTTTATAATAATTCCGTGAAAACGGATATTTCTCACAGCACCCCGGATATCATATTTCAGGAAGCACATCAGCTCTATCTTGCAGGCCGGGCATTAAGGGATACCCTTGATATGCATACGGCTCTGATAAGGCTGGGACGACTCTATCTTGAAAAATTTGATCCGGATGAGGCATTGAACTACTTTAACAGATCTCTGAATCTTGTAAAAAACCGTCCGGCCCGGCTCTGTCAGGAAGGAGAATCACAGTATTATATCGGACAGAGTTATTATAATAAATATGCTTATAATCTTGCTCTGAACTGGTGGGATAACGGGAAGATAATTCTGTCTAACAAAACGTGTCCATTGGTCTATAGCAAAATTTTAACTTCAGAAGCAGAATACTATCTGGTTATGGGGGATTTTGCTCAGGCTAAGGATCTGCTTTCAGAAGCTCTTCAAATAATAACTGAAGATGCAGACCCTGAATTTGCTGTTCGGATCTATACAACCCTCGGACAAGTATATCACCGTTTAGGCGACTATGATTCATCAATGATTAGTTACCATAAAGCCATTGATATTTGCTATTTAAATAAAATGAAATATCTATTGCAAAGACCTTTGATTTATCTTTCTTTAACCCATTGTTATTATAATGAATTTGATGACGCTGCAGATTATTTGCATATGGTTATGGGTATTGCCGAAGAATATGAAGACTGGAATTCCATGGGAATGGCTCTGTCAATCATGGGTATCATTGAATTTATCTTTCAAAACTATGATCGGGGCATTGAATACTGTTACCGTGCACTGGATCTGTTTGATAATACGGATAATTTAATTTGGAAGGCCTTAACCCATGAACACCTTTTCTCTTTGTATATGGGTGTCGATGATCTGATCTCTGCAGAACGAGAAGCATTTAAAACACTTGAAATCCGCCGGAAAATCGGGTCCGTTTATGGTTTGGGAGAAAGTTATGAAAATCTGGGACTTCTCTATCTGGCTTTGAAAGAGTATGAAAAGGCAAAAAGTGCAAATTTTAAATCCCTTAACTGCAGGGAACAGATCAAATATCGCCATGGAATGGCATCCTCATTACATAAATTGGGAAGAACATATTTTGCTTTAGAGAATACGGATTCTGCAATGTATTATTTCAATAAAGCCCTCGATATTGCAGATTCCATTGGGGTAAAAAGAGGGAAAGCGGCTATTCTTTATTCCATGAGTCAGGTGCAAGAATACCTGGGTAATAATGAAGAAGCTTATAGTTTATTTAAATATTATACCGCCCTTAAAGATACGGTTCTCAATCAGTCTCAAATGAGGAAAATTGAAAATTTTAAGAGAGATATGGATATTAGAATCCGTGAAAGAATGATCAGTGAACAAGCACAGAAAATTACTATTCAGCAAATATCACTCATAGGATTTTCCTTTATGCTCATACTGGTAATCATTCTTGCATGGCGTCTGGGATCTGCTACACGTAAAGTCCGGAAGTCTTATAAAGAACTCAGTGACAGGGATGCTCTTATACATACATATTCGAACACGGTGATTCGTGATAAACAGGAAGCTGAAAAACAAATTGAAATTCTGGATAAAGCACTTTTTAATCTGGAACGGTCAGAAAAGCAATTAAACTGGCTCTTCCAGCTTAATATTACGGGCATGGCAGTAGTGAACAGGGAAGACATTTGGATCAAAGTCAATAAATTTCTGGCTGATATTCTAGGCTATTCCGTGTCTGAACTAACGGGTATTTCATGGGAGAAAATGTGTGATCCCGGGGATTTTCAACTTGAAAAGGAATTCTTAAATAATACACTAACTGCAGGCCGTCATACATTTTCCATGGAGATCAGATTGATATGTAAAAACGGTTCTGTTTTAAAAACCCTTATGTCTGCTCACATGTTCAGTGATGTAAAGGAAGATTTGGATTTTGTTATATTGATATTTCAGGATATTTCCTTTCAAAGATTTTTTGATAACAAAATGCTTTTTCATCAGAATTATTTAAAACGGCTTCTCTATTTAATGACGCTGGAAGTAGATAATCTGACACAAAACGTTAGGCATTTAAAAAACCTGACCGGCGGTGACAGCCACTCCGCCGTATTGACACAAATAACCCATGATATCCAAAACAGTCTGGGAATGGTAGATAAAATTAAATCTTTACAGGATTCACTTGTACTTGAACCGGGTGAACGTTTTATTGATCTTGCAGAAATTGCACAAGTATCTGTAATTGATTTTCCGGAGACCAATATTCAGATTACTGGTCATGGGATTGCATTTGCCGATAAATCGGTTCTCTATGTATTTCATCATCTTATCCGGAATGCCATTCACCATGGTCATGCGGAGAAAATAAAAATCAATATCCGTCAAAGCGGTGAATATGTTCAGGTTATGGTAACTGATGACGGCCGGGGTATTACCGATGATGAGCGAAACAATGCATTGAATGCATACCTCCATCCGGATCGTTCACCCTATCCGGGAATCGGTCTGTATTGGGTCCGCCAATATGTGGAATTACATGGAGGTGGATTGAGAATACAAAGAGGTAAAGAGAAAGGAACTGTGATAATTTTGTTATTTTTATCTAAAGATAGTACAAAGGTGCCCTTATGAAAACGTTCAGACATGCTCTTATTTTGACATTATTGGTGCTGCTTGTGTTTCAGGGATGCGGACAAAAAAGCGAAAGCCCCGTTGCCCTGAAAGATGCTGATGCCCTTAAAGCGTATTTTGAATGGAGTCCTGACAGAAAACCTCTTGTCAGTGCCCATCGGGGCGGACCTGTCCCCGGCTATCCTGAAAATGCCCTCAGAACTTTTCAGTATTCAATCGATGCCGGTGCGGATATCATTGAATGTGATATCAGATATTCCAAAGACGGAATACTGGTTCTGATGCATGACCGGTCACTCAGCAGGACAACCACGGGTGAAGGACTGGTTTCCGACTATACACTTGAGGAATTGAAAAGAATTGAACTGGTTGATATGAACGGTAACCCGACCGGTGATAAAATTCCTACACTTAAAGAAACTCTGGAATGGGCTCGGAACAGGGCGGTCTTGCACCTCGATATAAAAGATGGGATTGAACCTTCTCATGTGGCCGAAGAAATCCGGCAGGCAAATGCACAGGGATTTTCTATAGTCATTATTTATTCTTTTGAGAAAATGATGCAGTATCACCACCTTGATCCCGAATTGATGATGTCTGTTACAGCCCGTTCGCCGGAAGAAGTTCAGCGCATGAAAGAATACGATATCCCCATGAAAAACTTAAAAATCTTTGTAGGTGTTTCCGAACCGGATCTGAAGGTTTATGAAGAATTGCATAAACTAGAACGGTATTGCATTCTTGGAACTATGCATAATCTTGATAACAAAGCCCTTAAACACGGCGTGACGGTTTATCAGGACCTTTATAGAAATGGTGCGGATATTTTATCTACGGATAATGTTGAGCTTGCGGTGGAAGCAATCCGGTCCATGTGAAAAATTCACATGAGATCCGGAGCGTGAATTCCAAGAATTCCTAAACCTTCCGCCATAAGTGTTTTAACGGCATGAATCAACTTTAACCGGGCTTTGGACAGTTCCAGATCTTCTGTAACAACCCGGTGAACAGAATAAAATTTGTGAAAAGCGGTTGCCAGTTTTTGTAAATAACTTGTGAGATGCATAGGCTCCAGTGTTCTCCGGCATAACTCCATGGTTTCACCGAATTCGGCTGTAACTCTTAATACATCCATTATTTCCGGTTCTTTCAGAAGGGATATATCCCCGTCATCGTACGAATCAATCCCTTTTTCCATGCTGTGTTTAAGTATGTTATTCATTCTGGCATGAGCATACTGAAGATAAAATACAGGATTTTCGTCACTCTCTTTCTGTGCCAGTTCAATGTCAAAATTCAAATGGGAATCCATGGTTCTCATGATATAGAAATACCGGACCACATCAACACCGACAAGTTCCGTCAGTTCATCAAGAGTGACAAAATTAGCCTTACGTGTGGACATTTTAACTTTTTCGCCGTTTCGGGTAAGGGTGACGAACTGGTGCAGAAGAACGGTTATTCCCGTTGTGTCATATCCCATGGCTTCAAGTCCGGCTTTTACGTCCGGAAATGTGGCATGATGATCAGCACCGAAAATGTCAATAATCTGATCAAAACCCCGTCTGATTTTTTCTCGGTGATAGGCAATATCCGGCAGTCTGTATGTTGGTTCACCGGTGCTTTTTACAAATACCCGGTCTTTTTCAGCGCCAAAAAGTGCAGCTTTAAACCAAATTGCTCCATTTTCATCATATAAATACCCCTGTTTCCGGAGCAGAGATAAGACTTCATCAATTTTTCCGGATGTGTACAGATCTTTTTCATTGCTGAAGACATCGTGATTAACACGGAGTTTTAACAGTGTATCACGGATTATGGCGAAAATTTGATCTGATGCAAAATCAATGAGTTCCCGGTCACTCGGATTCTCCGGAAGGTTCCCATGTTTGGTTTTCAGATAATCTGCGGCAATATCCTTGATATACTCACCTTCGTAACCGCCTTCCGGAATAGAGAAATCCTTACCCTGAAGTTCAAGGCATCTGGCATATACCGATTCACCCAGCTTCTGCATTTGCCGGCCGGCATTGTTAAAGTAGTATTCCCGGACAACATCATTACCGAACCATTCCAATATTCTTGCTATGGTATCACCCAGAATTGCCTGCCTTCCGTGTCCGATGGTAAGAGGACCGGTAGGATTGGCACTTACAAACTCAATTTGTATTCTCTTTTTTTCCGGTTCGGGCTTCATGAAATCATGGCTCTGCTCCAGCAATTTCTTAACCATGGACCGGTAATAATCATCCGATATGAAAAAGTTTATAAAACCCGGCCGTACAACTTCAATTCTATCAATAAAAGGGTTATTGAGTTTTATCAGTTTTTCCCGGATATCTTCTGCAATAAGCAATGGATTTTTCTTATAAACACCTGCAAGTTTCATGGCGATATTGGAACTGATATCGCCAAATTCACTGTTTTTCGGATGTTCTACTGTAAATTCCGGAATTTTACAGGTATTGTCCCGAAGTGTATCGGAAATTAGTGAATAAACCGTGTTCAACATTTGTCAGCTCTCGATCTTTTCTTTGCCGGCATCAGCCCAGAGTTTTTCAAGGTTATAGAATTCACGCTGGGTTTTGTTGAAGATGTGGCATACCACATCGATATAGTCAAGTAGAATCCACTGACGGTTAGTATAACCTTCACGATGCCAGTATTTGATTTTATACTTTAGAAGTTCGTCTTCTATTGCATCTGATATAGCTTTAACCTGAATTTTGCTTGTTCCGTGACAGATGATAAAATAATCAGTAAAGCCTGCGATTTTACGCATATCCAGAATTGTAATATCTTCCGCTTTTTTTGTATCTGCAGCTTTTGCGATTAATTGTGCAATCTCATGTGATGACAGTTTTTCTTCGGGTGCCCCCGGTCCCTTGCTCAAAGAATACCCCCTCTTTAAAATATACTCAATTCAGTGTAGTCACTGCCTAAAATTATTGTCAGATCACAAGGGATAGCGGTTTTATATCCGTCAATCACAGGATCAGTCGTAATCCCTGTCATTTTGGCGAATTTTAGGGCTTTATCAATGTTATCACCGTGAACATAGATCATGGTGCGATTATAATTATGATTCGGGGCATTTCCGGTACTCAAGACATCAACTCCCATTCTGTTCAAGGCATGTTTGGTCTTTGAGGCTAATCCGTTAACTCCGCATCCGTTCAGTATTTCAACCCGTAAATTCACTTCCTCTTTCTTTTTCTCCTGATCAATCAGGATTGCCGTTGGTATGGATTCAAGTGCCAAAAACGCCAGATCCGTTTCCCGCGGTGCCGGCTGCTGTTTCTGAAGAATTGAGTAGATAAACAGAAGAATGACAAGTGTTAGCCCTGCTATTATCCCGTTTAAAATAGGTGATGTTTTATCGGTTTTTTGGAATTTTTGAGATTTCTTTTTCCGAACGGGTTTTACGGCCATAAATCAGGAGTCCTGTAATTGGTTTGAAAAGGATTCATCCATGGATAAGAATAGGAGTATGTTGGAATATTGCTCATACCCACCGTCAGACGTGTATTGTCATTGAATTTATATTCCATATTTGCATTGTAATACAAATTATTCATATTGGATCCTAACCGTTCCATCACAGGATTGGATGCATATGCCTGCTGCATGAATACCAGATCTCCGTAAAACGTGAGTTTTGCATTTACGGGGAACATAAAACTGTTTTGATAGGAGATAACGGCTGCGCCTCCCATAGCGGAGGATCCCATGGACATGGAAACGGAATGCCTCATCTGCAGTTTGGAAAGGTCCAGAAACGATGCTGTTTCCTGAGAATTTCTAAGCCGCAAACCAATATTGTCTTCCCGCGGAAAAGAAGGTTTTTGAAATCTGAGCAGTTCAGCATGAAGAACACCTGCGCTCAGCAATAACACGATGATCAACGCCCGAATGGATATCTTCATTGCAACCTCATTAATTTGTCTTCAGCCAGTTTCAATTGTTCAACGGTGTTTACACCCTGAATCTCTTCTGCCTGATCAGCAATCTGAAGAAATATTTTATGCTTATCCCGTACCATCATTGGCAGAACGTCGGGCAGGTAGTATTCGCCCTGTGAGTTTTTATTATCAACTAATTTAAGATACGAAAAAAGCAGGTCTTTTTTAAACACATAAATTCCGGAATTTATTTCTTTTATACTTTTAACTGAGTTATCAGCATCTTTTTCTTCAACGATATCAAAAAGTGTATCATCATCATTGCGTAAAATTCTGCCGTATCCGTGAGGGTTTTCAAATATAGCTGTCAGCAATGTTGCATCGGCGTGATTTTCAGTATGACGATTCACCAGCTTTTTCAGGGTTTTGCCGGTCAGTAATGGAACATCTCCCGATAAAATCAGAATGTCTCCGTCAAATGAATTTAAGGGCTCTTCACACTGCTGAACTGCATGGGCTGTACCCAGCTGTTTCTCCTGTATGGCGAAAGAAACCTGAGCATCCCTGAGACTTGATATGACTTTTTCTTTTTCATATCCTGCAACCACTACAATCTTGTCACAGCCGCATCCCCGAGCCTGTTTAATTACCCGGGAAATCATGGATTCACCTAAAACCTTATGCAGGACTTTAGGGAGATCGGATTTCATCCGGGTTCCTTTACCCGCGGCTAATATGATGGCTGCTAACCGATTTGCCAAACCCTACTCCTTTACAATAGTGTTGGTTTCATCAGTTACGATTATTCTGGGATGATGTTCCTTGATTTCATCTCTTTCCAGCTGGCAGTATGTCATAATGATGACCCGGTCCCCCACGACACCCAGTCTGGCGGCGGCACCGTTCAGACAGATTTGTTTTTCTCCGGCTTTACCTTTAATGACATAGGTTTCAAAACGCTGGCCGTTGTTAATATTCACAACCTGAACCATTTCATATTCCAGCATATCCGCTGCTTTCATCAGGTCTTCATCAATGGTGATGCTTCCCGTATAATTCAGATTGGCTTCCGTTATAACGGCACGATGGATCTTGGATTTTAAGAATGTTCTTTTCATAGTTCTTTTAAGATGTTATCAATGAGTCTTACGTTACCAAAAAAAACCGCTCCTGCTATGAGCAGTGTTTTTGAATGTTTTTCCGGCTCAGTCAGCTCTGGCCATGATAAAATACTGATATAATCTATCTTTGTCCCGGGAATTTTTAAAATTTCTTTCCGGGCTTTTTCCAAAAGTTCTTTTGTGTTGGATAAATCGGGGAGGATTTTTTTTTCAATCATGCACAATTGTCTGTAAAAAATCGGTGAAGAGTCCCGATGTTCCGGAGTCAGGCGTACATTTCGTGAACTCATGGCAAGGCCGTCTTGCTCACGGATAATGGGAGAGAGGATAAGTTCAATATCAAAATTCAGATCGCGGATCATTCGGTCGATCACCGCTGCCTGCTGGGCGTCTTTCTGACCGAAAAAAGCAAAATGGGGTTTGACTATGTTGAATAGTTTACAAACGACAGTGGCCACACCGCTGAAATGGCCGGGCCGGGCGGCACCGCACAGCACATCCGTGATTTTTTCTGTTTCAACCCATGTGAGGTGATCCGTTTCATATAAATTATCCGGCTGATAACAGATGTCAACACCTTCTTCTTCAGCAAGAATTCGGTCTCTGTCAAGATCCCTGGGATAGGATAGTAAATCGTCTTTTCGGTCAAATTGTGCGGGATTTATGTAATTGGATATTATCACCATATCGGACCGGCTTTTTGCCATCCTCATCAGATTCAGATGTCCCTCATGAAAATATCCCATGGTTGGGACAAAGCCGATGGTTTTTCCGGTTTGTCGTAAAGCGTCCGACCGTGCCTGCATTTCGGCAGTGTCTGTTATGATTTCCACTCAGAAACTCTCTTCATCCGACGGGAAATTGCCGGATTTTACGTCGTCATTATATTGTTTCAGGGCCGAGCGGATTACGGATGACAGATCTGCATATTTCCGGACGAATTTAGGCTTGAATTTTTCATACATTCCCAAAAGATCCTGAGTTACCAGAACCTGCCCGTCTGTTTTATTGCCTGCTCCGATGCCGATGGTCGGGATGGTGAGACTTTCTGTTACCTCCTGGGCCAGGGCGGCAGGGACTTTTTCCAGAACAAGTGAAAAAATTCCTGCTTCCTGTAAACTCAGGGCATCTTCTTTTAAATGTTTGGCTTCTTCCGGTTCTTTTGCCCGGGTCTGCCACCCGCCGAAAGCATGAATGGACTGGGGTGTGAGTCCAAGATGTCCCATAACAGGTATGCCCGTCTCCACACAGCGCCTCACAGATTCTGCAATACGTTCACCACCCTCCATTTTAACAGCTTCTGCTCCACCTTCCTGCATAAGTCTGCCGGCATTTTTCAAGGTCTCTTCCGGTGAAATCTGATAACTCAAAAAAGGCATATCCGCCACCAGCATGGCATGACAGGTTCCCTTTCGGACATACTGTGTGTGCATCAGGATTTGTTCCAGGGTTACCGGAATTGTGGTCTCATATCCTGCCACAACCATTCCCAGACTGTCTCCCACCAGAATCATATCCATATATTCATCTAAAAATGATGCAAAAAGGGCATCATAGGCCGTTAAGACAGAGATTTTTTCACCCTTCTTTTTCATTTTCTGAAGGGTTAAAACACTGACTTTCCCTTTTCGCTCGTCCGTTCCGTATTCCATGATTTTCAGGCTCCCTCGATAATACCGCCGCCCAGAACGCGGTCCCCGTCATAAAAAACAGCAGACTGTCCGGGTGTTACGGCTTCGGATACATCATTAAATTTAATGAATATTTCTTTATCACTCAATGGATTTAGGATGGCTTTCAGACCTTTATGACGGTAGCGGATTTTTACCACTGCAGTCAAAGGGTTGTCCGGTGGAGAGATGGAAACCCAGTTAACGTGACTGACCCGTGTTTCAGGTTTAATCAATTCTTCTTTTTTCCCCACAATCACATCATTTGTATCAGGCCGGATATCCAGCACATAAACCGGATATCCAAGTGCAATCCGGAGCCCGCGCCTTTGTCCGATTGTAAAATGAAAATATCCCGGATGCTGTCCCACAGTTTTACCATCCGTTGTAACAAAATTACCGGTTCCCACGTTGTGGTACCGTTTCGGGTTATACTTTTTCAGAAATTCCCGGTAATCATCATGGGGAATAAAACAGATATCCTGGCTTTCTCCGCTGTGGACACCTGCCAGACCGAGTTTCCCGGCAATTTCTTTAATCTGCTCTTTTGTTATTTCCCCAAGGGGAAAAAGAGTCCGGGCCAGTTGGTCCTGAGTTAGTTGCCACAAATAATAGGACTGGTCTTTTTTTGTGTCTTTTCCTTTCAGCAGTTCATATCGGCCGGTCTCATTATTTTGCCGAATTCTTGCATAATGGCCGGTAGCCACATAATCATATCCGTCACGGTCCGCAAGTTTCAGAAGTTCTTCCCATTTAACCCGGGGGTTGCATTCCACACAGGGATTGGGTGTGCGTCCGGAAAAATATTCATTTACAAAGGGATAGATGACCCTTTCCTCAAACTGAGTGCTTCTGTCTGCAATTTCATGGGGGATTCCGAAAAAACGGGCGGCCTCCCGGGCCATTTCCCATTGATCCCGGGGATGTATGGATGTACCGAATATATCCTGAAGACGGCAGGTCAGACTAAGTGTTATGCCTTTTACGTTAAAGTTTTCATTCTGAAGAAGAAATACGGCTGTGCAACTATCGACCCCGCCGCTCATGCCCAGCAGAACTTTTTTTGATGTATCCGGCATAATCCCTCCTGCACCGTCAAATCTTATAAAAGTCTGTCCCAAAGGCAAGTTTAATCGGTCCGGTCCCGTATATACATCTGAAGTATCAGTCCCGCAGTTATCAATATCAGACCGGCCAGACTGCTTATATGGATCCTTTCCTGCAGAAGGGTTCGGATATAAATAAGAGAAAGGAAGGGAGAAAGGTAAATAACATTTGAAATGACGGCAACCGAGCGGGTTGTTTTCAAGGCTTTCTGCCAGACGAGAAAGGGAAGGCTCATTTCAAAGAGTCCGGTATAAATACCACCGAACCACGCCTCTTTATTCACCGGTATAACATCAAATCCAAGCAATGCTCCGGCACACATGATTACGACGGCACCGGTGAAATAGAGTCCCATCCGCAGGGTTGACGGAAGATCTATCCTGTCCTGGAGCATCCAGAAAAGAGTCCACAACAGGGCCGAACCCAGAGCTAAAAACGAACCGGTCAGATCTGCTGCTCCTCCAAATGTAAAATGCCCCCGTGTAATAACAACAAAAGCTCCTGTCAGGCTGATCACAAGAAAAAAAATTCTTCGTATATCACCGGGCTCCCTTTTTAAAAGCATGGCTGCTGCGGCCATAAAAACAGGCCATGTAAAATTTATGATCTGTGCCGACTGGGCAGGAAGACGGTTGTAAGCAACAAACAAAATGCCATAGTAGGCAAAGGGCATGAGAATTCCCACAGCCAGCGCACCCGACATGGCACGCATCCTGACAGTAGTCTGCTTTTTTTTAAAAAAAGATACACTGTTCAGAACAACGGCTGCCGTCAGAACGGAAACAAAGAGCAGTTGAAAGGGTGTTGCATAACGAAGTGTCAGTTTAAATGCCGTTGCCACGGTGGACCACATGAGAAGTGCCAATCCGGCCAGTAAAACGGCTTTTTTTGTATCTCTGTGCATAAATGAATTTAGAAAAGCTTTTCACCATTCCAAACAGCTTGAGAAAAACGTGAAAAAATCTGTACCTTTAAGGGTGAATTTTTCTAAGGATTAAAAAGGATGTTTTCATGAAAGAGATACAGGACCGGATAGATACCTTATGCCGTGAACTCCATGATCACAATTACCGGTATTATATACTGGACGAACCGGTTATTTCCGATGCGGAATATGACAGGTTGTTCAGGGAACTGCAGGATCTGGAGGAAAAATATCCCCAATTCCGCCGTCCTGATTCTCCTACACAGCGGGTGGGGGCGCCGCCTTTGGACGCTTTTGGAACCCTGATCCACCGGACACCCATGCTGAGTCTGGGAAATGCCATGAATGAAGGCGAAATTCAGGATTTTATACGGCGTGTGAGAAAAGAAACGGGAATGGACTCCGATGTTACGTGGGTGGGTGAACCCAAACTGGACGGCCTGGGAGTTGAACTCATTTATGAAAAAGGTGTTTTTGCGGCCGGAGCAACCCGGGGGGATGGGTATACGGGTGAGGATATTACCAATAACCTGCGGACTATCCGGCAAATTCCCCTCACACTGCGGGGGAAAGAGATACCGGATATAGTGGAGGTTCGGGGTGAAGTCATGATTTCCCTGGAAAATTTCCGTAAACTGAACCGTGAACGGGAAAATGCCGGCGAGTCCCTTTTTGCCAATCCCCGGAATGCAGCAGCAGGATCACTCCGCCAGTTGGATCCTTCCGTGACCGCCAAACGGCCCCTGGAGATTTTTATCTATTCCCCGGGGGAAATCAGCGGAATGACCTTTAAAACACACTGGGACTTTTTAGAGAAGTTAAAAGTATGGGGGTTCCGTGTAAATCCTTATGCCCGGCTTCTGAAAAAAGACGAGGAAGTCCTGGATTATTTCAGGGAAATGGAGCTTAAACGGGAAAAACTGGACTATGAAATTGACGGGGTGGTGATAAAAGTTAATGAAATAAATATACAAAATAGTCTTGGCATGCGGACCCGGACTCCCCGCTGGGCTGTTGCAGGCAAGTTCAAAGCGCGGCAGGAGACAACACGGATCCTGGGTATTGAAGCCAGTGTAGGCAGGACCGGTGTTATCACGCCTGTGGCAATTCTTGAACCGGTACATATTGGCGGTGTTATCGTCAGCCGTGCGACCCTTCACAATCAGGATGAAATAGACCGGAAGGATATCCGTATCGGCGATACGGTTGTTGTGGAACGGGCCGGCGATGTGATCCCAAAAGTTGTAAAGGTCATTGCAGATAAACGTCCGTCGGACAGCAGACCCTACCGGCTGCCTGATCACTGTCCTGTTTGCGGCAGTAAAACCATACGCCTTGAGGATAATGTGGCTGTGCGATGTTCCAATATATCCTGCCCCGCCCAGCTTGTGGCCAGCATAGCTCATTTTGTCTCAAGGAAAGGGATGGATATTGAAGGACTGGGAGATAAAATCACGGAGCAGCTTATCCGGGTGGAACTTTTAAAGACTCCGGCGGATTTATATAAACTGACGGAAAAAGATCTTATATCACTTGAACGCTTTGCTGAAAAATCGGCATCCAATCTGATCAATGCCATTCAGGAATCCAAATCCCGACCCCTGCAGCCGGTCATATTCGCTCTTGGCATACCCAATACAGGTGAATACCTCAGCCGGATTTTAGCCGATCATTTCAAATCTTTAAACGGACTCATCAATGCATCCCGGGAAGAACTGGAAAACATAGACGGTATCGGTCCCATCGTTACCGAAAGCATTACAGCTTATTTTGCCGATAATCGTAACAGAGAACTGGTAAAAGCTCTGCAGGAAGCCGGTATTGATCCCCGGGTTGCAGAAAAAGAAAAAGAATCAGGTATTTTCTCAGGGAAAATATTTGTGTTCACCGGTTCATTGGAAAAATTCACCCGGGATGAGGCACAGGAAATGGTCCGCCTGAGAGGCGGCTCGGCAACAGGCAGTGTAAGTAAAAAAACCGATTACGTGATTACCGGTCCCGGCGCCGGTTCAAAGCTGGACAAGGCCAAATCGCTGGGGATTAGAATTCTCAGTGAAGATGAATTTTTGAAGATGGTTGAGGCGTGAGTAGCGAGGGGAGAGGGGGAGATGGGGAGAGGGAGAGATGGGGAGACGAGGAGAGGGGGAGATGGAGAGAGGGGGTGGATCTTGTGTTCGCCCAATGCATATGTGAAGAAAAAAATTGAAATTGAATATATGGATTCCGCAATAGGTTCGCCCCCCACCCCGGGGGTAAGATAATCGGTTTTACAGTTTTGTGCAAGTTAATATTATTAATTATATATAGGTGTTGATTGTGAATCCATGAGCCCGGATCAGCAAATGCAGTGAGCAACTCAGCACTTCCCGAACCGCTTCGCATATTCCCGATAAATCGGGACAGGCTGGGATCTCCGCTTCGCTCCGACAGCACTCAGCACTCAACACTCAATAAAGATCCGTAATTTCTTTATTCAGACGCCTGCTAAACACTATAAACTGATCAAATTCCATACTCTCGTCTGCTTTAAATTCTATCAGGATAAGGTTTTTTAGTTGAAGAGTTCGGAAGAGTTTTTTAACGGATCCATGGGTTACATGAGAATAGATAACCGGGTGGACCATGATCCGGATGCGTTTGTCTTTGGAATGGATTTTAAAGCGCCGGATCCAGTTGTCGATTTTTGATATAACACTGTCTTTTGACGGAATGCGGCCGGTGCCGTGACACATGGGACACTCTTCGGATGTGGTAAAGAAGAGGGAGGAGCGGATACGCTGACGGGTCATTTCCACCAGACCGTAGTCCGATACTTCCGAAACGGAGACTTTTGCCCGGTCTTTCTGCAATTCCTTGCGGAATTCGTCAACCAGTTTCTTCCGGTTTTCTCTTTCTTCCATATCGATAAAATCAATAACAATCAGTCCGCCGATATCCCTGAGTCTGAGCTGACGGGCAATTTCTGTTGCCGCATCCAGATTGATTTTCAGGTTGTTTTTTTCCTGATTCTTTTTCCCGATGAATTTGCCGCTGTTTACATCGATGGTAACAAGAGCCTCAGTATGTTCAATAACGATATGCCCGCCGCCCCGGATCCAGATTCTCCGGCTTAACGAACGTTCAAGCTGTTTTGAAATATTATGAAATTCAAAAATTGAACCGCTTTTATGAAAAAATATCCTGTCTTCAAGATTTGGTGCAACCTGACGGGCATAAGTCTGAATTTTTTTGAAGGTTTGTTTATTGTCAACCATTACCCGGATAACTTCATTGGTAAATAAATCCCGTATTACGGAAGATGTTATTTCCATGTCGCGATAGATCAGTGTTGGGGGCGGACTCTTCTTCAGTTTTTTTTGCATTTCCTGAAAATTTTTCATCAGGTAATCCATGTCCCGCTTTAATTCCTCGTCGGTTTTGTCTTCTGCCACTGTCCGTACAATTAAACCAAAATTATTGGGTTTTATAGCCCGGGCAATATTTTTCAATTGTTTCCGCCGGGTAAAAGACGGGATTTTTTTGGATATTCCGATATAATTTGCATAAGGGACCAGAACAAGAAAGCGTCCCGGGAGTGATATGTTTGTTGTGATGCGCGGACCTTTATCACCCCATGAATCCTTGGTTACCTGAACGAGAATGGGATCCCCGGTCTTCAGTTCCTCCGGTGACTTTATGGGGAGGGAAGGTTCTTCTTCCTCTTTTTCGTCAGCGTCCAGTATGGTTGAGAGCTGACCCTCATGGCCGATTTCCGAGAAGGGAAGAAATGCGTTGATTTTTTCCCCGATATCCACAAATGCCGCACGCATTCCCGGAATGACATTTTCAACGATTCCGTTATAGATATTCCCTACACTGCTTTTGTCATCCGGTGTCTCTATATACAGTTCCACCAGATTGCCCTCTTCCGTAATGGCTATGCGGGTCTCTGTAGCCGTGTCATTAATATAAATCTCTTTGTTCATCCAAAATCTCCGTTTACATCGAACAGTCAGGTGATGATGCGTCTAATGTGACAGTGCGACGCCGGCCCTCGTAGGGAGGGATATCCCCCTGAAATATCAGGGATAAAAACTCATCAAGCCGTCCGGTTCTTGAATCCTGAACCGAAAAAACTACCGATATCAGCCGCTGTTCAGTATTTAATCTGTAATCTTCTATGAATTGTTTAAGATCGATTGCTTTATTTCCTTTTTTAGGATGTTTCCGTATAACCGGCCACTGTTCCCTTTCCTTTAAGGTGCTCCACCGTGTTATGATCGCCTGGGTAAACACGGGTGAAAAAAAACGCGCCTCATATTCCAATTCCCGGGTATCCTGCATTACCGAGGGAGTCTCCGGTGGTATGAGAGTATATTTTAATATACGCATTCCTTCGGGAAAAACGGAATTAAGCTTTTCATTTAGTTTATCAACGGGTGCATTGAATGCAATATCTGCATATTCTGTGAAAGCATCAAATCCCATGGGAATGGGATATCCCAGAGAAATTCTGGGTCTGGGATTATACCCTTCGCTGAACCGCACCGGCAGATGGAGAATATTCAATGCCCTGTGTATAAGTCTGAAAAGATCCTGATGACTTACATACCGCATCAGACCTGTTTTCGAGAAGACAAACCGGTAAATAAAACGGCTGTCGCCCTGTTCGATCTTCAACAGGTGTTGCACATTTTCTGTTTCTGGATTGAATTGAGTTGACTGACCGTTTTTAACCGTCCGCATAACAATGGTTTTGAAATCGCAGATTCCGCAGCGTGTGCAGCCGTCCCTGCAATCCCGGGTCGGAAGCTCCCGGTATGCTTTTTCCCGTTCCTCAAGGAGGTATTCACGGCTAACACCCGGATTTATGGCGTCCCATGGTAAGAGGGTCTCAGAATCAAATCCCCGTAGATACTGTTCAACTTCAACACCTTCCTCATAAAAGGCCTTTATCCAGCGCTCACTGTTGAATTGTTCGGTCCAGGCGTCAAAACGGGCGCCGTTTTGCCACGCTGTAAAGATCGCTTCCCCAACCCGTCTGTCCCCCCGGGCCAGAATATTCTCAATAAAGGAATACTCCGGATCCCGGCTCATGATTTTTACACCGGGAAAGCGGAGTTTTTGCTTCACATGGTCAATCCGTGCCTGCAGGCTGACCGGATCGGGCTGTCCTTCCCACTGAAAGGGAGTGGCCGGTTTAGGAATGAAACTGGAGAGCGTCACATTAATGTTGATGTGTCCGAATTTTCGGCTCATATCATGAAGATCCCGTATCAACCTTACAATGCCGTCCAGATCTTCAATCGTTTCGCTTGGGAGTCCGATCATAAAGTAGAATTTAACAGTTTTCCAGCCTTTTTTTAGTGCCAGTTCAAAGGCGGAGAACAGTTGTTCATCCGTAATATTTTTATTGATGACCCGCCTGAGTCTCTCTGTCCCAGCTTCAGGAGCGAATGTGAGTCCGGACCGGCGGCCGCTCAAAGCCGCATCCAGCAATTCAGGTTCAATGGAATCGAGTCTGAGGGATGGAAGGCTGAGAGATACATTTCTCTCCTCCACGGCGGGAAGTGCCTTTCGTATAAAGGTTTCAAGTCCGGTGTAATCGGATGTGGACAGGCTTAAAAGAGACATTTCTTCATATCCTGTATTTACAAGCGTGGCGATCATCTGCTGATAGAGATCCACAGGGGACCGCTCCCGCACCGGCCGGTATGTCATGCCCGCCTGACAGAAACGGCATCCTTCCGTACAACCCCGCTGTATCTCCAGAGCGAAACGGTCCTGGGAAATTTCGATCAGGGGAATCAGAGGTTTTAGTGAATAGTATTCCGGACGAAGTTCTTCCACGATGTGTGTCTGTACCGGATAAGGACTGTGATCCCAAATCCGGGGGACATACAGCGCTGAGTTCCATTCAGCAAGCTTCCGTAAGATATGCTCTCTCGAAAGTCCCTGTTTCTTACCAGTATGAATCAATTTAAGGAGAGGCACAATTAAGTCTTCCGCGTCACCAATCACGAATGCATCGATGAAAGAAACCAGAGGTTCGGGGTTATAAACGCATGAACCACCGGCAATAACTAAGGGGTGGGAATCGTTTCGATCGGCAGAGCGGACGGGAATATGGGACAAATCAAGCATGTTAAGAATATTGGTATACGTCATTTCATATTGAAGGGTAAAACCGAGAACATCAAACGAATGGACCGGCCTTTGATTCTCAAGAGAGAAAAGGGGTATCTTATTTAGACGCAAAGCCTCTTCCATGTCGGTCCACGGTGCAAAAACCCGCTCGGCCCCAAAGGCTTTTTCACTGTTCACAATGTGATACAACTGCTGAAAACCCTGAAAAGGCATCCCCACTTCATACAGGTCCGGATAGGCAAAACATATACTCATATCCGTTTCATCCGGGTTTTTACGGATCATGTTTAATTCCCCGCCGGTATAACGGCCGGGCTTTTCCACACGGGTTAAAATCTGATGAATGATATGCGATGGGTTCTTTTTCATAGATTATTAAAGTATGCAAAGAAGACATGATAGGCAATGAGTATTTTCAAGGTTCCAAATACCCTTTAAAGCTTTTCTGATAACGGAATTTTCTTATTTTTTTTTAGAAATGATTTGCAGTTGACATTTTGATTTTGGAATTTAAAGCATGGAATAAAAAAAAATGTAGAGGGAGGTTGAAATGGCAGTTGTGGTTGATGTAAACGTTTGCGAAGGGCATGGAGATTGCATTGAAGTGTGTCCTGTAGGTGCTTTAAGCCTGAATGATGATAATAAAGCCGTTTGTGATGATGACACCTGTATTGATTGTCTGGCTTGTATCTCGGCCTGCCCGGTGGAAGCAATCAGCGAAGGCGAATAACCCATAATTAAATCATTGTGAAGAAAAGGATGCTTGTGCATCCTTTTTTTGTCACTTTTTAATATTCCCGGTTGAAAAGGTTCATTTCATTTTATTAGGAATCAAAATTGGGTATATTCCAACTGAAACAGATGGGAGAGTGTTTTGAACAAAGAAAATATTATTGAACTCTTGAAACAGATTAATTATCCCGGTTTTTCACGTAATCTTGTGGATTTCGGAATGGTAAGGGAAGTGGAAAAAACCGGAGAAGGCTGGATTATCCGTCTGAATATTGTCACTGAAGATGAAGCTATAATTGAGGCTGTCCGTAAAAGCGTTGAGCAGGTCCTGACGGATCATAATGAAAAAGTGGCACATGTTTTGATTGATACGAAAAAATCCGGTGAAAAGATAAATAAAACCACTTCACGGGAGGAGAATAAAAATCCTTTTGAGGACCAGAAGCGTTTTGAATATGCGGATTTTGTCGTTGCCGTTGCCAGTGGAAAAGGCGGTGTGGGAAAATCCACGGTTGCAGCCAATCTTGCCATGGCTTTATCAAAACAAGGCAAATCGGTTGGGCTTTTGGATCTTGATATTTACGGTCCAAGTATGCCCACTCTTTTTGGTGTGATCCAGCCACCCAAAGTAGAAAGCGAACATGTTATTTATCCTGCTGAAAAATTTGGAATTCAGCTCATGTCCTTTGGTTTTTTTATAGAGCAGGATTCTCCCGTTATCTGGCGCGGACCTCTGGTTATGAAACTTGTCACCCAGTTTCTGAATGATGTGGTATGGAAACCTATGGATATTCTGATTTTGGATCTGCCTCCCGGAACGGGTGATGTTCAGTTATCGTTGGTCCAGCAGATTGCTCTGGATGGAGTTTTAATCGTTACAACTCCCCAGGATCTGGCCCTTGCTGACGTGAAACGGGGGGCAAATATGTTTACAAAAGTCAATGCTCCTGTTTTGGGCATTATAGAAAATATGAGTTATTTTGTCTGTCCTCACTGCGGTAAAGAGAGTTTTGTTTTCAGCAAAGGTGGTGGTGACAGGGAGAGCCGAAGGCTGAATGTTCCCCTGATGGGAAAAATACCTTTGACTGAAGATTTGATGAATGCCTCCGATACGGGTTGTCCCATTGTTGAATCTGCACCGGATTCGGAAAGTGCATTGGCATTCGGGGAAATTGCAACCTCATTGCTGGAAAAGTTACTAAAATAATAATAGGGAGACTTATTTTATGAGTGCACCGACTCTCGATAAAATCTATGGCGTTCTCAAAGAATGTTACGATCCTGAAATCCCGGTGAGTATTCTGGATCTTGGACTCATTTACAATATTGAAATTCAGGATAATACGGTTCTGGTTATTATGACCCTTACGGCAAGAGGCTGTCCCATGAGCCGAAGAATTTCAGAAGATGTGAAGAATAAACTTGAAGCATTACCGGAAATCTCTAAAGCAGATGTTCAAATTGTCTGGGATCCCCAGTGGACGCCTGAAATGATATCTCCGGAAGGCCGAAGAATCCTTGGAATGGACTGATTTATGTCGGACAAGCCGCTCAAAAAGAATTCAAAAAGCCAAATGCCCCTGATGCAGTGGGATCATAAGATTTTCCGGGTCTATTCAGAAGGCCCGGATTTTGATACCCTGACTGTGGATATGGATTCGGACAGAGTTGATCATATTTTTATTGATGACATGAAAGAAGAAGTGGAAGAATTAAGCTTTGAAGGGTGGCGTTATATAACAGGATTTGCCCTTGATGATGATTCTTTTTACCTCATGTATAAAAGGCCTTCCAAAAAGAAAAAGAATCTGTGACAGAGCATCCTCTTTCTCTTTCCTTTCGAACTTGACTTTAGTTAGGTGGTGAGGTAATTTCCTCTGCTAAAAACAAGAGGTCTGTCTTTGAATGAATTCATTATAGACAAGATGCGAAATCACCCGAGACTCCCCCGCCATGTGGCGATCATTATGGATGGGAACGGCCGGTGGGCCAAAGAACGGGATCTTCCGCGCATATCAGGTCATATTGAAGGAATACATTCCGTCAGGGATGTGGTGGAAGCTTCGGGTGAATTGGGAATCGGTTATTTAACCCTTTATACCTTTTCCAAAGAGAATTGGAACAGACCCGTAACGGAAGTTTCTGCTTTGATGTCTTTACTGGTTAAGACCTTTCATAACGAAATTTCTGAATTAGACCGGAACAATGTGCGTTTCAATGTCATTGGATGTATCGATGATCTCCCTGAAGCTCCCCGGAATAAAATGCTCCAGGGAATTGAACAAACAGCGAAAAATACAGGTCTTACATTGACACTTGCCCTCAGTTACGGAAGCCGGTACGAAATTACGGAAGCCGTTCGCTCCATTGGTGAAGATATTGCTCATGACAAATTGAAAGTTGATGAGATTAACGAAACATTAATTTCATCCCGTCTTTATACCCATGATATGCCGGATCCGGATTTGGTGATCCGGACAAGCGGTGAACTGAGGATCAGTAATTTTCTTTTATGGCAGATTGCTTATTCCGAACTGTATGTAACCCCTTCTTTCTGGCCTGATTTTCGAAAAAATGAGTATTTGGAAGCGATTAACAGCTATCTGAACAGAGAGCGTCGTTTTGGAAAAGTCAGCGAACAATTGAATCCATAGGTGCCTGTGAAACGTAATATTATACTTACTGTCCTGATACTGATCTTAATATCTTTCAATGCCAATGCCCAGCAGGAAACAATTAATATTCTTAATGTCACTGTTATCGGCAATGAAACGGCATCCGAAAATATAATAAAAGTCAATTCAGGTTTTGTTGAAGGTGCAATCCTTAACGGCCAGCAGATTCAGGATGGGATAAAAAAACTGTGGCGTTTAAGGCTTTTCAGCGATATCAATGTATTTGTGGACCGTGAAACATCGGACGGTGTATATTTGATTATCAGTGTTCAGGAATACCCCAGACTTAATGAAGTTAAATATATTGGTAATGAAAAGATTAAAACAAAGAATCTTGAAAAAGAAATTATCTTTATCCGGGGTCAGGTTATTTCACCCCATGTAATCAACAAAGCGGTAAGGGATATTAAGGCGAAGTATGACGAAGAGGGCTATTTTAATGCAACAGTTGATGTGTCAACCCGGCCTGCCGATGATAATGTCGATCTGATTTTTACCATAGATGAAGGGAAAAAAGTCCGTATCCGGGAAGTCGTTTTCAAAGGAAATGAAAAATTCAGCAACTGGACACTTCAACGGCAGATGAAAGAGACAAAAGCCCGGACGTGGTACCGTTTTTATGTTTCGGGAAAATTTGATGAAGATAAATTTGATGAAGATAAAAGGAATCTGTTAAAATACTATCGGGATCATGGCTATCGGGATGCGAGAATAATTAATACGGAAGTGGAATTAAGTGATGATAACAGACGTATATCCCTTGTTATAACCCTTGAAGAGGGAACCCCTTATTACTATGGTAATATCAGTATTGAAGGCAATGAAATTTATACCACGGATTACTTAAAGAAAAGCCTGGAAAGTGCGGGCATTTCAAGGGGTGAGCCTTTCAAAGAAAATGCTTTTGACATAGGCCTTGATCTGCGGGTCCGAAGTCCCTATATGGATACAGGCTATCTGTATGCTCAAATCATACCCGAACTGACACCCAGGGATGATGACACGCTGGATGTAAAAATCATCATTCAGGAAAATGAAAAGGTTTATATCCGCCGTATCGAAATTGTGGGAAACGACAGGACCCGGGATTATGTTATCCGCCGTGAAATGCGGGCTTTTCCCGGAGATGTTTTTAATCGTGAAGCTTTGATCCGATCTCAGAGTGATATTTTCAGATTAAATTTTTTCAGTAATGTTATACCCGATATTGTTCCGGTAGATGATCAGAATGTGGATCTGGAAATAACCGTGGAAGAAAAATCAAGCGACCGGGCAAACATGTCCATGGGTTATAGTGAATTGGACGGGCTTATCGGAAGCGTCGGCATTGATATCATGAATCTGATGGGAAGAGGCCAGCAGCTTTCGACCGAATACCAGAGGGGGCAGTCCTACCAGTATGTGAATCTTGGTTTTTCAGAACCATGGCTTTACGGCCGCCCCAATTCGGTAGGTGTGAATTTCTACTATTCGGAACGGGGTGCTTCCCGGTACTATACCTATCCGTACGACATCAATGTCATTGGTGCATCCGTCCGTTTCGGAAGACGGTTCCGCTGGCCGGACAGTTATTTTTACGGAAGCTGGAGCCTGAATATGACCCGTAAGAATTACACCAATATTGATGATGAAATCACTTTTCTCGCTCACAATCCTACCGGTTTGAAAACTACCCGGGGTAACAGTTTTATCCAGACAATTTTACGGGATAGCAAAAACCGCCCCGAATTTCCAACCACCGGTTCAACGGTGAATTTTTCTACGAAACTGTCAGGCGGATTGTTTGGAGGACATGAACAGTTTGTTAAAAATGAATTGAAAATTAAATGGTGGACACCTGTTTTTTGGAAAGTTGTACTGTATCAGGATATTCATCTCGGGAATATAAATTCTTTTGGAAAATATGCCGTTATTCCGTACGATGAAAGATTCTATATGGGCGGAGCAGGTATGGTGAGTTATACCACACCCCTTAGAGGATATGAAGACCGGTCTGTCGGACCTGTGCGCTCCTCAAGTTATATGCTTGGAGGAAAGGCACTGGCAAAATACTCGGTGGAATTAAGAATCCCTGTTTCTGAAAACCCAACCATGTATATGCTGGCTTTTGCTGAAACCGGCCAGGTTTGGAATGCGTTCAAAGATGTACAGATGGATCGGATGGTACGGAGTACCGGTGTGGGAGCACGAATTTTTATGCCCATGATCGGTATGCTGGGATTTGATGTTGGATATGGCTTTGACAATCCTTATGATCCAAATGGAAAACCATACGGCTGGAAAACACACTTTGTTTTCGGCATGCCGTTTTAAATAATAATTTGAGAAGATATTAGAAAGGATAGACTTTTGAAAAAGACAGCATTTATTATGATCATTGCCTTCTTACTCCTTGGAACCGTTTCAGTTCAGGCACAGACTAAAATGGGGTATATCGATTCTGAAAAAATACTCCGGGAGTTTGATGAGGCCGTTGATGCCATGGCAAAACTTGAAGCGGAAAGCCAGCGCCTTCAGGAAGAATATTATGCCATGCAGACCCGCGGACAGCAAATTTTGGAAGAGTTTGAAAGCAAACGCTTTGTAGCAACGGAAGCATGGAAGACCCAGAAACAGCAGGAAATTCAGAAACTGGAAGCCGAACTTGAAAATTTCCAGATGAAGCATTTTGGCCCTGACGGTGAGATTTATGCAAAACAGGAACAATTCCTTGGCCCTGTCATGCGCAAGATCAATGCCGCAATCCAGCGTGTGGGAGCCGATGGAGGTTATGATTTTATTGTTGATGCCGCAAAGGGTACGCTGGTTTATGCAGATGATAAACACAATTTAACAAATACGGTTTTATACGAGCTCCGAAAAACCGCAAAATAATTAGATATGCCAGAATGGACCATATCCGGGATTGCCGCCTTTCTGAATGCTGAATGGAAAGGGGCCGGGGATGAAAAAATCACCGGTATCCGGGAAATTCAAAATGCCCGGAACGGTGATATTGCGTTTATAGGGAATCCGGCGTACGAAAAATTTCTTGAAACAACAGGTGCTTCCGCTGTAATCATATCTCCTGATCTGAAAACCGATTTCTCAAATCTTATTATTGTGGATGATCCTCAGGATGCAATGGCTAAACTGATTCCGGTCTTTTTAAATGACAGGGGTTTACAGACGGATGAGAGGGGTATTCATAAGAGTGCAGTTATTGATGAAACTGCTGTAATCGGAGAGAATGTCCACATCGGCGCCTATTCAGTTATCGGTCCTCATTGTATGGTCGGTGATGATTCAACAATCATGCCTCATGTAACCCTGTATGATCATGTTACGGTTGGTAAAGCCTGCAAGATCCATTCGGGGACGGTTATCGGATCAGACGGTTTTGGCTACATTTTTAAAAAGGGGTCGTTTACAAATATACCTCAACTGGGACAGGTCATCATTCATGATAACGTCGATATTGGCGCAAATTGTACCATTGACCGGGGAAGTCTGGGCGATACCGTTATCGGTGAAGGAACCAAGCTAGACAATCAGGTTATGATTGCCCACAATGTTAAAATTGGAAAACATTGTGCATTTGCAGGGATGTCGGGCGTTGCAGGCAGTGCCGTAATCGGCGATTATTGTGTTTTCGGCGGAAGGGTTTCCGTAAACGGTCATATTCACGTGGCTGACGGGACACAGGTTGCCGCCATGTCAGGTGTGAGTAAAAATACAAAACCCGGTGAGGTTATCAGCGGTTATTTTGCCCGGCCGATTTATGATTTCAGACGTGAACAGGTTTGGATCAGAAGATTACCCGAAATGGGAGAAACCCTGACCCGGATCAAAAAAATCCTCAAACTTGATGAGAAATCATGAATTCCTATCAACATACCATAATACATCCCGTTAGTCTGGAAGGTATCGGTCTTCATACCGGTAAATCCTGCCGGCTTTCTGTGAAACCCGCTCCCGTCAATCACGGGATTTGTTTTGTCCGTACGGATATTCCTGATTGTCCCTCTGTTCCTGCCCGTACTGAATTTATTGTTGATTTATCCAGGGGAACCACCCTGGGTATCGATGATGTCCGTATCAATACAATCGAACATGTGATGGCATCTCTCCGTGCCTGTAATATTGATAATGCACGTGTAGAAATGGATGGTCCCGAACCGCCTGCCATGGATGGTAGTGCCAAACCTTATGTGGACCTGATCCAATCCGGGGGAATACGGGAACAGGGCGGAATAAGACAGGAACTTATCATTACGGATCCGGTGAGCTACACAAATGTAAAAGAAAATGTCGTTATCAAAATCTTTCCTGCTGAAACATTCAGAGTGACTTTACTGGTGGATTATCCGGATCACCTGACCATGGGTACCCGTTTTTATTCACTTGATTCGATGGAGCAATTTGTCAAAGAAATTGCTCCCGCCAGAACGTACGGCCTCCTAAGTGAAATGAAAATCCTGAAGCAAAGAGGATTGGGAAAGGGAGGAAGCCTGGATAATAATCTGGTTTTTATTGATCAGCCTATCAATCAGGATGAACTGGAATCCCTTCGGGAACTATTTAATCTGGATCATAACATAAAACTTGGGAATACAGGTGTTCTTGATGAAAGGCCGCTTCGCTTTTCAAACGAACCGGTACGGCATAAAATTTTGGATCTTATCGGTGATCTTTATCTTTTAGGTATGCCTGTCCGGGGCCACATTCTTGCTTTTCGGAGTGGTCATAAAGGGAATATTGAATTTGTTAAACAAATAAAAAATGTGTATAAAAATGTCATAAATACGCTGACTGCACCTGAACCCGGAGCCATTCTGTTAGCATCCCTGCTGCCGGATTTCGGACCGGTACCGGCCGGATTCCGTATTTATAAAGAACTTGATGATATACGCTGTATTTATGAACCTCTGGAAGAAAACGGGGAAATTCTAAACAAAGGTCTGGTTTTTCGTCTGGCAGGTCTTTCTGCCGCGTCTGTCCTTCTTTTTGATAATGTTCATACTATTAAGTCAGTGGGAATAACCCGTGCAGGAGATATAGTTTTTTATAAGGAGCTAAAAAACAGACAATACACATTTATCAGTCGGGTCAAGGACAAAAATACGGACAGTGTTACCGTGTTGTATAAAATTTTTTCCGGCAATTGTGATGTTGTTTGCGAGGGTGAATTTACATTTAATATTGAGAGATATGTATGAATCAAATCCACAAAACCGCTATTATTCATTCAAATGCCGAACTGGGTGATAATATCAGTATCGGTCCCTATGCCATTCTTGACGAAGATGTGATTATCGGTGACGGAACCCGGATTGCCGAACATGCCATTATCCGTCCGGGTGCAAGAATCGGGAAGGACTGTTCAATTTTTCCGGGAGCAATTATCAGTGAAGTCTCTCAGGACATGAAGTACAAAGGTGAAAGAACAGAAACAATTATTGGTGACCGGACAATTATCCGGGAATATGCCACGGTGCATAAGGGAACGGCAGACCGGATGAAAACCGTCATCGGAAACGACTGCATGATCATGGCTTATGTCCATGTAGCCCATGACTGTCTTATCGGAAACGGTTGTATCTTTTCAAATGCAACACAGCTTGCAGGTCATGTAACGGTTGAAGATATGGTTATTATCGGCGGGATGTCCGGTGTTCATCAGTTTGTGGAAATCGGAGCCCATTCCTTCGTCGGCGGATATATGCGGATCAGTAAAGATATTCCGCCGTACATTCTGGCTGCCGGTTTGCCTGCCAGGTATGCAGGATTAAACCGTGTCGGGCTGACACGCCGCGGATTCAGTTCTGAAGCAATGAAGGCTTTGCGGGATTTTTATCAGATTGTCTATCGTTCAGAATACAATATCTCCGATGCCCTGAAATTTGCTGAAGAAAACCTGGAAATGACCCCGGAAGTCAATCATGCCATGGATTTTATCAGGAGATCAAATCGGGGGATTATCTGATTCACTGCCGAATATATATATACACTCTTTTCTTGCTGCTGACTGCTTTCATCATTTCTGTAAAGGACCTGCAGGCCCTGTCACCGGATGATGTAGCCAATCAGTCCTCTGCTGAAAAGTATTTAAAAAGTGTAACAGGTATGGTGCCGGAAAGCAGCTTGACAGGCACTGCTTTTTCCCCTCAGATTGTTTGGATGGGTGAGAAGATCCTTATGCCTGCTTTGGGTTTTACGGCACAACTGACGGATGAACTCTCCGCTTATGTTTCAGCGGGAACAGTCCTGCTGAGTTCAAGGGCTCATTATGCGTCTAATTACGGACTGAATTATGTTAAAGCAATGACAAATTTTAAAGGATACTGGAATCTGGGTGTTTCAGTTGTCCACGCCGATCATCCTTCATGGAAGAACCGGATCAATTCTTTGACCGCCGGTGTCCTGCGGCCTTTTAACAGGACAGAAATCGGTTTTAACCTCTCTGTGAATTATGAAAAAGGAACTGTCAGAAATTCTCTGGGGAAATTTGATGCGGAAGATTACTATTTTACTCCTGTCTTTATTTTTTCCATGGAGGAATGGTATGTCAAAATCAGGCTTAACAGTCAGACAGCGGGACTGCTTTTAAGCCGGAGAATTGAATTATGAAAAAGATTGGTATTACCGGTTCTACCGGAAGTATAGGTACCAATGCTCTGCATGTGATAAGCAGACATCCGGATCTTTTTGACGTTGAATTCCTTACGGCTAACAGACAGACAGAAAAACTGGCAGAACAAACCCGCCGATTTCATCCCCGGGCCGTGGCGATCGCCGATGTATCGAAAGAAAATGAATTAAAGCAATTACTGAAGGGATTTCCTGCTGAGATCTATTCAGGGGCAGAAGCGGTTTCTTATCTGTGCCGTCATGAAAAATGCGATGTGGTTTTAAATGCTATTGTGGGCAGCCAGGGACTGCGCCCCTCAGTGGAAACGGTTCTCTCCGGAAAAGATCTGGCTCTGAGCAATAAAGAAAGCCTGGTCATGGCTGGTGATCTGATAAACAGTATCGTTGAAGAAAAAAAAGTCCGCATACTTCCCGTGGACAGTGAACATTCAGCAATCTGGCAGTGCCTTGCCGGAGAAGACAATAAAAATATAAAATCTCTCATCCTTACCGGTTCGGGAGGACCTTTCAGGGACAGGGATCCAGGCACTTTTAATACAATAACCGTGGAAGAAGCCCTGAAACATCCCAACTGGTCCATGGGGGCTAAAATTACGGTGGATTCGGCCACAATGATGAACAAAGGTCTGGAAGTCATTGAAGCTTATTTTCTTTTTCATATTCCTGAGGAAAGCATAAAGGTTCTTATTCATCCCCAGTCCATTGTTCATAGTCTTGTCTGCTTTAATGATGGTTCGGTGAAGGCACAGCTCGGCATTCCGGACATGAAAATTCCTATTCAGTATGCCTTGTCATGGCCGGACAGGCTTGAAGCAGATTGGGAAGATTTGGATCTGACAAGCTGCGGTCCTCTTACATTCAGGGATCCGGATCATGTTAACTTTCCGGCTGTCAATATTGCACGGCAGGCACTGAAAAACGGAGGAACCGCGCCGGCTGTACTGAATGTGGCAAATGAACAGGCCGTCTATCGTTTCCTCAATCGTGAGATTCCCTTTACTCATATCGTCCGTTTTACAGCAGCAGCACTTGAAAAATTTTCGTCTTCCGATCCGGCTAATGTGGATCTGCTGCTCCAACTTGAAAACGATGTAACAGAATTCATAAAAAAACACTCAATTTAAAAGGAGTTAGATTACATGATATACATTCTCGCAACGATTATTGTTCTGGGTATACTTGTCTTTGTTCATGAGCTTGGTCATTTTCTTGCAGCAAAACTGACAGGTATTCGGGTAGAGACATTTTCACTTGGATTTCCACCCAAAATTATCGGTAAAAAATGGGGTGATACGGAATACTGTCTTTCATGGATACCCTTGGGCGGTTATGTGAAATTATCCGGAATGATCGATGAAAGTATGGATGATACATGGACAAATACACCGCCTCAGCCATGGGAATACAGGTCCAAACCGGGATGGGTTAAAATTTTTGTGTCCTCAGCCGGTGTTATCATGAATTTATTACTGGCTGTATTAATATTTTCCGTATTAACATTTCAGAACGGTATTCCTATTTCATCGGAAGAACCTGTTATTGGAAGTGTTGTTCCCGGAATGCCTGCCGAAATAGCCGGGTTACAGGCCGGGGACAGAATTCTTGCCGTAAACGATACGGATGTTATGACATGGCAAGTAATGACGGAAAAAATCCGGGAAGCTGTAGATCGTGAAATAACGCTTACAATCAGCAGAAACGATGAAATTCTCCTTGCCAGTGTTATTCCGGTCCCCCAGCAAACAGTGATTGACGGAGATGTTAAAACTGTGGGCATGATTGGTATTGGTGCAGAATACAGTATCCGGTCAGCCGGAATCCTGACAAGCGTAAATTATGGTTTTAAAAACACGGGATATTGGCTGAACCTCACGGTGAAATCCCTGAGAATGGTTATTACCGGCAAAGAAAGCCTGAAAAATATCGGCGGTCCGATTATGATTGCACAAATTGCCGGTGAATCGGCAAAAACGGGCCCGGGGGCACTTTTCGGATTTATTGCCATTATCAGTGTCAATCTGGCTTTGATAAATATACTGCCCATACCTGCACTGGATGGAGGACATATTGTTGTGGCGCTGGCAGAAAGTCTTTTACGGCGGGAACTCCGCCTAAAAACTAAAATCCGAATTCAGCAGGCAGGAATGGCCTTACTTTTTACCCTGATAGCCATTGTTATCATCAATGATGTTCTCAGACTTTTTGGCAGAACCTGATGGAATATAATTCGGATAAGGGTTTCCCGGCTAAAAAACGTATTCTGGAAATTAAAAAGACCCCGGATTTATTAATTATACACCTTCTTCAGAAAGATCCTCTTATCAGGACATTTTATAAACGGTCAAAAAAAAATATTTCATATAAAGGGAACATCAGTCTCCAAACCCGTCTTTCACTCATGAAAGAAAATCCGGGGATCGGATTTAACAGGGAGCTGTGGATACGTTTAAAGGAAAGTCTGTTGCGTTTGGGTGAGGATGAAAAATTTTATTCCCCCACATATTCAGAAGCAGATAAACAGATGGTACCGGCAGATGAAGGCTCTTTTTTTATGTGGCTTTTAACCACCGTTGGTTTATCACCCCACCATACCCGGCAAATGGTCCGGCATTATTTGAAAGCGCAGGAGTTATTAGGCAGATCAATCCGCAATTGGACCGGTGAAGATGTTTTGTATCTCATGATTCGGCGGTTAAGGAAAGGGCGGGGCGGGGCACAGGAAATTTTTGAATTATCCCGCTTGTTCTGGCTGTATTCATCGGATCAGAACAAATTAGATGATCTTATATTGCGTATCAGAGATTTGACAGGGGTTTCAGAATAAACCGCAGCAACGCATCTCTGTCTTCAGGTTTTGCATAATCAATACCGATTCGGGGTGTTTTAATAATTCTGTCAGCAGAGAATTTTATTCCTTCACTAATATAAAGTATATCTGAAGTGACCATATCGGTTCCATTCAGGTTACGGGTTATATTAAAAGCCTCCGTCAAACGGCCAGGACCCGCGACAAGGGGATATCTGCCCTTTCGGTTTATCATCATAAGATTTTCTCCATGAAGCGGTTCTACGGACCGTATCAATACTGCACAACCCTTTCCTTTCTCTTCTGTAACTGTATTCAGCATAGAATATAGACCATAAATAAAATAAATATACGCCAATCCTCCCATACCAAACATAATACGGTTCCTTTTTGTTAATCCGCGGCTTGAATGACAGGCTGTATCTTCCGGACCCGTGTAAGCTTCCGTTTCAGTGATAATACCGGAATATAAGTCACCGTTCATTGTTTTGTGAATAAGAACACACCCCAGAAGATCCAGGGCAACCTGGACAGTTGATCTAAGATAAAAATCCCGTCCGACTTTTTTTTCCCATTCATTCATCGATAATTTATGTTCTTTTTTCGTTTCCTATTCAACTATCCGAATTTATGATTAAGAGAGAAATTTCAAAGAATAAAAAACTGATGACACAGACCGCTGCTGTATTATAAAACGTTTACAGATTATAAAGGGTTTGTGTATATTATATTCAGGAAAACATTATGAATAAGCGGCTTAGCAGAATATTGCTCATTGTTTTTTTGTACTGCGGACTCTCTTCAGGCGCAGAGGATTTATACCGTGCCGGACCGTTTTTTCACCGCTGGAATATTATCCCGGGAATACCGTTCAGAGAACCGGTTTTTATTACTTTTTTTGATCTGAATCCCCGTATCGGGTTTTATGCCTATAACGATTTTAATTTTGGATCCTACAATCCCAGGGCGATACAGTTTGATTCAACGGAATACAGCCTGGATAAGATGTCAGGTCTGATCCAGAGAACCACCGGAACACTGGACTTGAATGTAATACGTTTTAACTGGCCGTATCTTTTTTTTGAACAGAATATTGTGGATTTTCTTACGGGAGTGGGGGTTCGCGAAGTGAGAAGTCTGGTCTATTCGGAACTGAATCCGGGTTGGGATAATAAAGTAATTTACGGACAGAAATACCGTTTCCGCCCCAGAGTCCGGGAAGTCTATGTATCCCAAACACTTTATTACCAGTTGTCCCGGTCTCTTCTTCTGTACGGAGAGTATTGCCATGGATGGGGGCAGGGCGATTTGTATACGGCACATGATAAAGCATATGATGTATTCGTTGAAGGGGAAAGCAAAAGTATTGGCGGCGGGGTTAAATGGATCATGGAAGCGGACCGGGTTTCGGGAAGCCGTATTACTTTCGGCCTGTCTGTCAATAGTTATTCCGGCCGTTATAATGTTACAAAGAGCGAGTTGTTTACACCCATTGAGTCCGTTCATCTTGCCGGCTTGGGGCTCCAACTGTCCATACATATTTTGCTGGGAACAGATAAAACAGCAGGTGACAAGGGTATTTCTGAAATCAGAAAAAAAGATTACATATCTGCATCCCAGTCATTTAGCCAATATACACGAAATCATCCCCGGTCCTTAAGAAACGGGCTGGCTCGCCGATATAAAGTATACGCCGATTCCATGTCCTATTTTCAACACTTCAATGAAGCAGATGAACTGCTGATATCGGGGAATGTGAAGGATGCCCGCCGGCGTTATGACATAGCTGTCCGGTCAAATAACATGAAACTTCGTCAGGCTGTATTGATCCGTCGCTACTATATTGCACAATTTATGGTACGTGAAGCCATGAAATATTTAAAAGAGGGTGACTATCAGGCGTCAGAGGCATTGATCAACGAAGCCGTTGAACTCACGCCTCTGATCCGTGAAGGACTGAATGAAGCCTTGTCTGAAATAAGTATTCAGAAAGCGGTGAAACTGATACAATCCGGCCTGCATGGCAGGGCAGAGGAGTATTTTAAAAGAGCAGAAATTGATTATCCGCCGAATCGGAACCGCATCATTGCCATGAGGGGTGAACTGGCAAAGGCAACGATAGACGATCTTCGCCGGGCCGTGGGAGAATATGATCTGATCAGTGCAAAATATTTTATAGACGAGGCGAAACGGATTGATGAAAGAGCCCGCCGCTTGGCAGATGATTATTTGGATAAAATGAATGCCAAAATTTTGCTGTTGGAAGCCCGTCAGGAACCGGCCAATCTGGCAAAAGCCTTTGAAAAGCTCTGGGCCGAAACCTTTGTCGGTTCAGGCTCAGACCTTATGGTTGAAGATATCCGTCTCTCCGTATTTGAAAACAGCAGTGAAACCCGTGAAAAACTTGGAGATCCGGATAATATTAAGGAGTGGTACCCCGGATCTTCAGTTAATTATCTGCTTTGGACGTATTATTTAAAACAGGATTATCTTTTACTCTATTTCCACGATAATATTCTGATGAAAATTGAGCGCTTACCCCGGCAGGATTGATTCCTAAGTCCGATATTTGGGTGCATTCGTTACAATTTCGTGAAAGGCTACTTTTATAATACCAGCCACGGGAACGGCAAACATCATTCCCAAAAGTCCCATCAAGTTTCCGCCGATTATTAAGACAATAAAAACAATAAGCGGATGAAGCTCCACACTTTTTCCTACCAGATAGGGACTGATGAATGTATTGTCTAGAAATTGAACAAGAACAAAGACACCGATTACAAGGACTACAATGAGCAGTGTATTGGGCGGTTGGGACATAAGAACAGACAGTATTGCCGGAATGGCTCCCGCTGTCGGTCCAATATATGGGATCAAATTTGCAAACCCTGCCCATATACCGATCAGCACGATGTAGTTGATCCCTGCATCAAAAAATGTGTTCACAATGAATAAACCGATAATTGATGTGACCCCAACACTGGTTGCCGCAAGAAAAAGTCCCTGCAGATAGGATGATAATTGCATTTGTATTTTGTCCATAATGTTCAGGGACATTTCAAAATGCCTGTTGGGAACCAGACGGATAATCCCTTTTTTGATGGCCCGTTCATCTTTTAAGAAGAAAAATGTGATGAAAAGAACAAAGAAGAATGCGGATAAGGCATTAATCAATCCTTTTCCAAACCCCATTAAAACACCGGGAAGCATATTCTTCAGGTTATTTGTTACTTCATTTATCTTTTCCGGAAGATCTGTTGTAATGGCATTGAAAGGAAGTTTGCTGTTCAGATAATTAATTCCCGATTCAAGCCGCTCGCTAAATGTGTTTTCCGAACTGAAACTCTGGGAAAGCTGTTGGGCGGCATTTTCCACCAAGGGCACTATACGACTCACCCCCAGGGCGATTAAAAGCAGAATAATTAAAATTACAAGCAATGCGGACAATGCCCGGGGAATTTTATAACGTTCCAGTTTATCCACAAAAGGATCCAGAAGGGTAAACATCAAGATAGATATGACAATTACGGTAATAATTGATTGCAGCCGGGGCAGAATCAGGACAAAACCTGCCGCAATGACTATAAAAATAATCAGGCGAATGATAAAACGTTGATTCTCAGTCATGCTCATTGTTTTGTTCCTTATCTTCACCTTGAACTCTTTCAGGCTTGTCATCGTTCATCCGAAGCTGTTCCTTCAGGAGCTTATTTTCATCTTGAACTTTTACATGCTTGTCATTGCTTATACGAAGCCGTTCACCCAGAACCCGGGCGATATTTATAATAATTTTACTTCCCAATACCGGTCTTTTGTTAACCAGATCCATCAGATCACCCCTGAAAAAGCCCATGACTTCCGTAAGTTCGGTGCACAAGGCCGATGCGGAACGGGGTGATTCATCCAAAAGGGATAACTCACCTACAAAATCACCGCCTTGAAGTGTGGCAATGATTTCTTCCTTTTTCTCTTCAGCAACAGATTTTTCCTGAATGATCTGTATGATTCCCGTCAATATAATATACATCCCGTTTCCCGGATGTCCCTGCTTGAAAATATAGTCACCCTTTTTATAGGTACGGTTATAGACTGCATTTTTTACTTCCGTCAGCTCTTTATCACTCAGGTTTTTGAAAATAGTAACACTTTTTATCGCTTCTTTTATGCGTTCATCCTGGGTTTTTTCCTTATTCCCTATGCGCATCCAGAGTGGTGATTCCATGTTTATTCTTCCCTATTTATTGTTTAGTTAAAGATAGTAGTACTTCCGAATTTAAGTCAAGGGAAAGTACTTGGGATTGCATTAAAATGGAAATAATTTTCAATTATGAGTAATTTTTTTAAACATCTTTTGTTTCCTCTGATTGCTCTTTCCCTTGTATATCCTGTTTTAGCACAGGATCTGGATGAATTTGACCGTAAAATTGAACAGCAAAGTAAGAATCTGAACCGGATCAGCCGGGAGATTGAAGCGCTTCAGAATAAAATCAAGGCAACGGATCATCAGCAACTGACTTTTTCCGATGAATTGGAATACCTTGATCATCAGATCGGGCTGACGGACAGGCGCATATCCTCTATGAACCAGCAGCAAAAGCTCCGTCAGGATAAAGTTGTGGTTTTAAGACAGAATAAAAAGCGAAATGAAGCCCAGAAAGATAAACTGGTATCCCGCTATGAAAAAAGAGTGGTTCGATTCTATTCCACTCATACTGATGAAATGCTGGAATTTATACTGACATCAGATAATTTAAGCCAGCTTTTCTACCGTATGAAATACTTCAATGCCATTAATAAAGCGGATAAAGAGCTTTATCATAAAATTATGGATATCATTGCGCAGATTGAAAAAGAAACCCGGGAAATCCAGGCAGAAGAAGAACAAATCCGGCTTACCCTGATAAAACTCAATGATGAGGCGGTTAAATTCAGGGACATGAAAAAAGACCGTGCTGTTAAACTGGAAAAAGTAAAATCGGACCGGAGAATGCTCACTAACGAACTGGAAGGAAAAGAACAGTCCCGGATGGAGCTTCAACGTCTGATTGCCAGTACCCGGACCGAAAGGGAAGACCGTCTTCGCGAACTTGAACGTCAGCGCAGAATGAGGGCGGCCACCGTATCCCGGGCCGATTTCCCCACGTTTTCTGCCGGGAAAGGACGCTTGCAATGGCCGGTACAGGGAACGGTTATCGGCCGTTTCGGCACACAGATTCACCCTGTATTGAAAACAGAAACTGAAAACAATGGAATTGATATCAAAGCACCTGAAAAAACACCGGTTGTTGCTGTTATGGACGGCCTGGTAACGACGGTTACATGGTTGAGAGGATATGGAAACACAATCATCATTATGCATGGTGAGGATTATTATACCGTCTATTCCCATGTGGGAAATATTCAGGTCACGGAAAATGAATATGTGGAAAGCGGTCAGATTATTGCCGAGGTGAGCGACAGCGGATCCCTTCAGGGGCATATGCTTCATTTTGAAATTTGGGATGCCAGGCAAAAACTTAATCCGGAAGAATGGCTGGCAAGGCGCTGATATATGAACCACCTAATTGAACAAATCGGTCAGGATAAAATTTTTGGACAATTTCTTGAATTGATACGGAATGAACGGGTTGGAAACGGTTATATTCTGTCCGGACCTCTCGGATCGGGGAAAATGAGCCTTGCACTGAATTTTTCTGCAGCCCTGAACTGTAAAAATCCCCAGCCGGATCTGAGTCCCTGCGGCTGCTGTGATTCCTGTCGGAAAATTCTTAAAAATTCCCATCCCAACCTTTATTTTGTCTTTCCGTCGCCTGCCGGAAAAAACGGAAAAGACGACGATCCCTTTGAGGGGTTGACTGAAACGGAATTTGAACCGGTCCGAACAGCCGTTGCACGGTTAAGCGAGGATTTTTATGCAGGAATTGAGGTGGAAACAGCCACTGCCATTCTTATCAGTATGATCCGGAAACTGAGAAAAGATCTGATGTTCAGTGCCGGAGATTCCGGATGGCAGATTGTGATTGTGTATCGAGCAGAAAAAATGAATGATGCCTCATCCAATGCTATGCTGAAAATTCTGGAAGAACCGCCGCCTAAAACGGTCTTTTTAATCCTCACGGATAAGATCAATGCCTTATTGCCTACCATTCGGAGCCGATGTCAGAATATTTCCGTCAATCCTCCGGCTGTTGAAGAAATTGTTGAATGGCTGATGAAAAGCCACGGACTCGATCAGGAAAAGGCTAACTATTATGCACATTTCAGCAACGGAGATATTCGTCAGGTCAAAGAATTTTTATCCATGGACATGGCCGCGGAGGGAAAACGTCTTGTACAATTCTGGCGGAATCTGGGAAGCGGAGATATGACGGCTTTGACCCAATGGGTGGAAGAGATGCATAAACTCTTTAAAAAAGATAAGGAAAGTGTGAGAAGAGAAATGAGAAAAATTCTCTTCTGGTTACGGGATGCCCAGCTTATTATGGAAGGCGGCGCCCCTGTATATCTTATCCACACAGCTTTTATTCGGGAAATTTCAGGATTTGTTTCCTTTTTTCCCGCAGCAGATTTTCTCAAAATGATTCGTGAAGTTGAGCGTATCATTGAATTGACCGGGAAAAATGTTTATTTTCCTGCCTTACTCGGACACTTATGTCTCTCATTAATAGAGGAACTTGCTCATGCCAGACCTGTTACATAAAAATTTTGAAATCATAAAAATGGAATTTAAAGGTCATCGAAGACATTTCTATAAAAATGACAGAGAATATCCTGTTCTTATCGGTGATTATCTTGTCGTCGAAACCGATAAAGGTGAAGATATGGGACGGGTTACATCCGTTATTTCGCTGTCAGACGACTGTCAGTCATGTTTACCTGTATCCGGCAATACTATTCTGAGGAAGGCCGGTGATGCCGACTGGAATCAGTTCCGGGATAATCAGGACAATGAAAAAATGACCTATTCCATGTGTCAGGAAAAAATCAGAGACCTGAACCTCTCCATGAAACTGATGGATGTGGAATATCAGCTTGATAAGAAAAAGATAACTTTTTTTTATACGGCTGATGAACGGGTGGATTTCCGTGAGTTGGTCCGCCAGCTTGCTTCCGTTCTGAGAACCCGGATTGAAATGCGGCAAATCGGTGTAAGAGATGAAACCAAACGGCTGGGCGGTTTGGGTTCCTGCGGTTTTCCTCTCTGTTGCGCCACTTTTATTGAGGATTTTGAACCGGTCAGCACTCAGAATGCCAAGGATCAGAATCTGCCCATGAACCCATTGAAATTGTCCGGTCTCTGCGGTAAACTGAAATGTTGTCTGCGGTATGAACATCCTGTTTATATTGCAGAGCTGAAGAAGTATCCCAACCCCGGAACCCCGCTGGTCCATAATAATCATAAAGGGATTGTGATTAAAGCCGACATTATCTCAGAGCTTATTACCTGTGATTTTGATAATGATACACGGGAAGAGATTTCTCTTGATGATATCAAACCTTACATAGAAAAAGCCCGGGAAGCAGGCCTGACAGCGGAACAGCCGGAAATAGTCCCGGATCTTCCAGTAGATGAAAATGAACTGAAAGCCATTGAAGATAATTCATAACCCGGAGCACTTTGACAATGTCTAAACGTTTTTACATAACCACCCCCTTATATTATGTGAATGACCAGCCTCATATCGGTCATACCTATTCCACAATCGTTGCGGACATTTTTTCCCGTTATCACAGATTGAAAGGTGATGAAACTCATTTTCTCACGGGCACTGACGAGCACGGCCAGAAGGTCCAGCAGGCTGCTGATAAAGCCGGCATATCTCCGGAAAAGCATTGTGACGATTATGCAGGACGATTCAGGAGTTTTTGGGATGAACTGGGTCTGACATACGATGATTTTATCCGAACTACTGAAAAAAGACACTCGGAGATAGTACAGAAAGTCCTGCAGGATCTTTATGATAAAGGCGATATTTATAAGCATAAATACGAAGGTCTTTATAGTGTATCAGAAGAACGTTTCATTACACGGAAAGAGTTTGAAGAAGGAAATTTCCGCGAAGTAAAGGAAATATCGGAAGAAAACTACTTCTTCAGAATGAGTGCTTATCAAAAAGACCTTCTTGCTTATATTGAATCCAATCCTGATTTCATTCAACCGGAGAACCGGAGAAATGAAATCATTGGTTTTTTACAACAACCTCTGAATGATCTGTGTATTTCCAGACCTAAGAACAGATTGTCCTGGGGGATTGAACTTCCCTTTGATTCAGAATATGTAACATATGTATGGTTTGATGCGCTGCTGAATTATGTGAGTGCCATAGGCTATAAAAAAGATCCCGAAACGTTCAATAAATGGTGGCCTGCCGTTCATATTATCGGGAAAGATATTTTAACCACCCATTGTGTCTATTGGCCGACTATGCTAATGGCTTCCGGAGCTCCCCTTCCCAAGACCGTTTTTGCCCATGGCTGGTGGATGAGTGAAGGACAGAAAATGAGTAAAAGCCTGGGGAATTTTATCGACCTCAATACTATTCGGGGGCATGTGGCCAATGTGGGCGTGGATGCTTTCCGGTATTTTCTGGCCAAGGAAGGACCCCTTTTCGGCGATTCGGATTTTTCTAAAGAGCGTTTCTATAAAACTTATAATACAGATTTGGCAAACGACTTCGGCAATCTTGTAAACCGGATTTTCAAACTCATTGAAAAACACTATTCGGGAAAAGTGCCTGACTCGGGTGAATTAGGTGAATCCGAAAAGATCCTCAAAAGTGAAGGAGCGGAATTGCTTCATACTGTTGATACCCTGATCAATACCTTTGAGCTGAATAAAATTGTTTTTGAAATACTCACATATATCCGTTCAATTAACCGTTATCTCGAACTCAAAGCACCATGGAAACTTGTAAAAACCGACTTGAATGCCACCGGTACAGTCCTCTATGCAGCGCTGGCATCCCTCCGTCTGGCTGCCGGGATTCTTTCACCGGTTCTCCCGCATAAAACCGGACTTCTCTTTAAAGCGTTGAATGAAGATATGAGTTCTGCAGCCCAAATTACCTGGGACGGTTTAAAGACAAATGTTAAATTGAATCAAACAGACTCTCTGTTTCCACGTATGGATTTGAAAATCCTTGATGAGGTAGTGCCCGCTGTTTCCTCTAAAAAGAAAGAAATGAATAATGATCATCCCGCAACCAGGGAAAAGGATGAAAACCAGATATCGGTTGAAACCTTTTTCCAATCCGAACTGAAAACAGCCCGGGTTCTTCACGCGGAAATGGTTCCGGATACAGATAAACTGCTGAAACTGACACTGGAAGTCGGCACCGAATCCCGTACCATTGTTGCCGGTATCGCTCAATACTACAAACCGGAAGAACTGACAGGGAAAACCATTATTATTGCGGCCAATCTGAAGCCGGTGAAAATTCGGGGAATCGAATCAAAAGGTATGCTTTTAACGGCACAGTCAAAGGGCAGACTTCAACTTTTAACCCTTGATAAAGACTTACCTGAATCCGGGGCTGAAATAAAATGAAAAAGTCAATGCTCTCTGTTTTGCATGTCGCAGGAGGAACCGTTATCAGTGCTCTTGCCGGTTATATGCTTGTAGGATCCCGGATCTTTGATATTCAATCCCAGTTTTTTCATTTTATACTTGCCGGTTTCAGCATCAGTCTGATGTGGGTGTTTGGGGACACTAAACGAAAAATCCTTCTTAAAGGAGGCATGCTCTTATTCCTTTTTGTCCTTTACAGACTTTTTTCTTATGTATCATTTACACATCTGATCGCCCGGGATATCTTGTATTTCATAATGTTTTTTGCCCTTTCCTTTACCCCCCCGGATCTTTGGAGCCGGTTCATTCTGAACAGACCGGTTATCCGTTTTTTCGGCAGCGGACTGATTGTTTCAGCCGGATATTCCGTGACTGCTGTTATACTTGATCAAATGTATCCGTCTGTGTTGACAACCCTGCCGGAACTGCTGAAAGTAAACTGGCTATACGGCTTAACAATAGGTATGTCGATTAGCCTTGGATTTGAACTGATTCATGCTGTGATGACAGGTTTCCATGTTAAATCATTTGATTGATACCCATGCTCACCTGAATTTTTCCCCTTTCTTTCAGAATCCTGAGCCTTATCTGGAAAGAGCCTATGATAAAGGTATCAGGGCTGTTATCGTTCCGGGGGTGGATATTTCTTCCTCGGAAAAAGCCCTTCGGCTGGCTGAAAATTATTCTATGGTCTATGCTGCAGCCGGGATTCATCCCGAGGATTCTCTCAAAGCCCCGGCTGACTATCTTAAACAGCTGGAAATCTTTTATCAGCATGATAAATGTGTAGCAGCGGGCGAGATCGGTATGGATTTTTACAGAGATTATGCCCCTGAGGATGTACAGTCAGGGTTTTTTCTGGAACAGGCAGGCCTGGCAAAATCGTGCGGACTTCCCATGATCATCCACAATCGCCGTGCAGATGATGCCATTCTCTCTGTCCTGAACAAGGTTGACTATTTCAAAGGTCAGTGTCATTGCTATACAGGAGAAGCCCCCTTTGCCCGGACATGCATTGATAAAGGGTTGCTGATTTCGTTTACGGGAATTGTGACTTTTTCAAAGGAGATTGCATCAATGGTTTCAGCACTGCCGCTTCAATCCCTGATGGTTGAAACCGATTCACCCTTTATGACGCCTGTTCCTTTCCGGGGGAAAACCAATGAACCTTCTTTTGTTGTGAAGGTTGCAGAAAAATATGCAGAATTGTTCAATGTCACGCTTGATGAAGTTGCCCGTATAAGCACTGAGAATGCCCTGAATCTTTTTCATAAGCTCAAGATTGATGAATAATTTTTCTCACCGTCCCAGAAAATCACTGGGACAGAATTTTCTTCATGATCCCAATATTATTCGTAAAATAATTGCTCACATTAATCCTGAAACAGATGAACGGATTGTGGAAATCGGCCCGGGAACCGGCGCCCTGACCCGCCATCTTGTATCACGATGTAAACACCTGACTCTCATTGAACTGGACACGAACCTTTTTACGATGCTGAAAGATGAATATGCCTCAGCAGATGCGGTAAACATTATTCATGACGATATACTAAAAACCGATTGGAAACCCTTTCTGCCGGTTCATAAAATAGTGGGAAATCTTCCCTATAATATCTCCTCGCAAATTTTATTCAAACTTTATGCTTATGCCCGGGATATTCATGAAGGTATATTCATGGTTCAAAAGGAGTTCGCCCAACGGCTTGTAGCGTCTCCCTCAACCAAAGATTATGGAATTATGACAATTCTGACACAACTGTACGGCGCGGTTAAGATTCTTTTTCATATACCTCCGTCGGTTTTTTACCCAAAACCTAAGGTAACATCTTCACTGATCAAGATAGAATTGAATCCGGATAAATATGAAGACATCGAAGATAAGGAATATTTTCATCAACTCGTGAGGACGGCTTTCAATCAGCGTCGAAAAACCCTGCGGAACAGTCTGAAAGATCTCATTGAAAACAGGGACGTGCCCGGTTTTGATCTGTCCAGACGAGCTGAGGAACTGCAGTTCTCAGACTTTCAATTGCTGTATCATCTCCTTAAATAAATAGTTTTAAGCACTCCACAGCTCATTCAAGAATCTTGGTTATCAGCTATGGATTATTTATATTTATCAGCTAAACCAAAACGATCAAGGAGAATGATTCATTGAAAACCGAGCTTAAGGAATTATCGACAACGAAGCGTGAACTCCGGATAGAGATCCCTTGGAAAGAGATCGAAGCGGATTACAGCCAATTTTTAAAAAAATTCATGAACCGGATTCAAATCCCCGGCTTCCGAAAGGGAAAGGTCCCCGTCAATATGGTTGAACGCCAATACGGAAGTCAGATTGAATTTGATTTTATAAATGAACGTTTTAATGATTTTTATGTTAAAGCTCTTCGGGAAGTAAAACTGAATCCTGTTGGTGATCCGGATGTAAAGGATCTCCATTTTCACAAGGGCGAACACCTTCATTTGCTGATGGAAATTGAAATTCTTCCCAAGCTGGATCTCCCGGACTATAAAAAAGGTTTTAAAATTGAACAGCCGGTTTACGCAGTGGATAAAAAGGACATTGAGGATCATATTCAGGAATTACTGAAAAAACATGCTTCCCTTGAAAACAAGGACAGTGCTGCAGAATCCGGTGATCATCTGGAAGTTGAAGTTACAGAGGCGGATGAACAGGGAAACCCCCTTGGAGAGTCTAAACCTGAAACAACAACCCTTGTTATTGGCGAACCTCCCATAACAGATGACAAAGTTGAAACACTGACCGGAATTAATAAAGATGAAACCCGGATTCTTGCCTTTAAGGCAGAAAATGAAAAAGATGAAGATAAATATTATTCAATCAGGGCATTAAATATTCAAAAAATGCAAATGCCCGAACTAAATGATGAATTTGTTCAAACCGTAGATCCTGAATTGGAAACAGTCAGCCAGTTAAAAGACAAAATTAAAAATGATCTGGAATTGTTTTACTCAAAAGAGAGTGAAAAAGAGCTTTATAACAATATACGCGAATATTTTGTTAATGAATTATCTGCTTATGTAATTCCGGAATCTATTATTGAAAACTATCTGACGGATTTGTTCGAACAGGAAAAAAAGAACCTGAGCATATCAAAAGAACTATTTTTTGAACAAAGACGCGAGATGGCCGTTAAAACCTTAAAATGGATGATGGCCCGTGAAGTAATCATAAACAATGAGAAGATTGTTGTTCTGGATGAGGATGTAGAACATAAAATCAAAGAAATTCTTGACAGTATTGATGAAAAATATCGTGATATCTATCTGAAATACTACAATTCTGATGAATTCAAATCAAATCTCCGTCATGATCTTTTAGCAGACAGGGTTTTTACTCATCTGAAAGAGTTTGCTAAGATAAAAGAGAAAAAAGTATCCCCGAAAGGGTAACAGGGAGAGCGTATGAATTACGTACCGGTAGTAATTGAACAATCCGGACGGGGGGAACGGGCATATGATATATTTTCCCGTTTGCTTAAAGAGCGGATCGTATTTATTGGATCACCTATTGATGATCAGATAAGCACACTGATCATTTCACAATTATTGTATCTTGAAGCAGAGGATCCCGATAAAGATATATCACTTTATATCAACAGTCCCGGCGGTACAGTTTCGGCCGGACTGGCAATCTTTGATACGATGAATTACATTCATTGTGATGTTGCAACGATATGTGTTGGACAGGCGGCATCCATGGGTGCCTTTCTTCTGGCTGCGGGGACGAAAGGAAAGCGGTCTGCATTACCTCATGCCCGACTGATGATCCACCAGCCCCTGGGCGGTATTGAAGGCCAGGCCAGTGATATTGAAATTCATGCCCGTGAGATATTAAAGACGAAGAAGTTACTGAATGAACTTTTAAGTGGTTTAACGGGACAGTCTCTTAAAAAAATCGAAAAGGATACGGACCGTAATTTTTTCATGAATCCGGAAGACGGAGTAGAATACGGATTGATTGATTCGGTTCTCAGGAAGCGCAAATCATGACGGAAACGGGAAAAAAACGTCCCAGAAGCTGCAGTTTCTGCGGCAGGGAAGAAAAGGATGTTCTGGCACTTGTGGAAGGCCTGTACGGAACTATTTGTGATGAATGTGCCTATACGGCTCTGGATATTATTGAAGAACAGCTTCAGGATAACTACGAACCTGAACTTGATAATCTTCCCACCCCCAAAGAGATTCATGAAGAATTGAATAAGACCGTTATCGGACAGGATCACGCAAAAAAAGTAGTTTCTGTAGCCGTTTATAATCACTATAAAAGAATACGGAATCTGAGATCTGATGATGAGGAAGTGGAACTTGAAAAAAGCAACATACTCCTTGTTGGCCCTACCGGTACCGGTAAAACTTTGATTGCCCAGTCCCTTGCACGATTATTAAAGGTCCCTTTTGCCATAGCGGATGCTACAACACTTACGGAAGCCGGTTATGTGGGGGATGATGTTGAAAATATTCTTGTGCGTTTGCTTCAGGCTGCTGATTATAATGTTGAGGCCGCTGAACAGGGAATAGTATATATTGATGAGATTGATAAAATCGCAAGGAAATCCGGAAATCCTTCCATTACCCGCGACGTAAGCGGAGAAGGTGTTCAGCAGGCCTTGTTGAAAATTCTTGAAGGAACAATTTCAGCCGTTCCGCCCAAAGGCGGCAGAAAACATCCTGAGGCTCAGATGGTTCATATAAATACAAAATCCATTCTCTTTATTTGCGGCGGTGCTTTTGAAGGACTTGAAGATATAATAGCCAGACGTATCGGTAAAAAAGAGATCGGTTTTGGCGACAAGTCCCAGAGCGGTAAAAGAATGAGCCGTGATGAGATATTGGTACAACTTGAGCCCCATGATTTGAATGCGTACGGTTTTATTCCCGAACTTATAGGCAGGCTTCCGGTTCATGCCACGCTTCAGGAACTTACACGTGAGACATTAAGACGTATATTGACCGAGCCGCGAAATGCACTGGTAAAACAATATGAAAAACTCATAGAGCTGGAAGGTGTAGAACTGGAATTCCATCCTGAGGCACTTGACGAGATAGTGAATATGGCATTAAAACGGAAAAGCGGTGCCAGAGCACTTCGGTCCATCATGGAAAATATAATGCTTGACGTTATGTATGAGATCCCTGGTAAACCCAAGAATCAGAAAGTTGTTATTGATATGGACACAGTCCTGAAAAAGCAAACGTACAAACTTATAAAGAAAACAAAAAAAGCCTCCTGATTATAAAAGTATTATACATAATCGTTTAAATCATACCTGATTTTTATATAGGGCAATATTATGCAATTTAATCAGGATTTCGGGGCTTAATAAAACTTAATCAACAGGCAGTTCCATTTATTTTTTAAACAATTAATGTCCAAAAGGTTTTTTTTGCCGTGATTTATGAATTAAAAAGATACTTTTACTGATAAAAACAAGAAAAAAAACACCTTTTAATGAAGATTATTCCTTGACTGTATTAAGAAATTTATGTATCGTCAAATTACCTTTTGGAAACCACTATGATAGATGCAATAGACGAGCAAATACTGACAATTCTGCAGGAAAACGCAAGGACTCCGAACGCTGAAATAGCCCGGCATATCGGAATGACTGCTTCTGCTATATTTGAACGGATAAAGAAGCTTGAAAAACAGGGGATAATTAAGGGATATGAAGTCCGTTTATGTCCGGACCGTATTGGTTTACCTTTGCTGGCTTTTGTTTTAATTTCGCTGAACGAGATTAGTAAAATGCATGCAACGGGAAAACAGATTGCTGACATTCCCGGCGTACAGGAAGTACATTATATTGCAGGCAAGGGTTCAATTCTGGCTAAAATCAGAACAGCAGGAACCCTTGATCTGGAGCGCCGGTTGGATCAGATCAATCAAATTAGGAATGTGAGTGTGACGGAAACGACGATTGTTCTGAAAACAGACATGGAAAGCATGTCCTTACCTATAACCCGTGAGGAGGATAAATAGAATAAGGCTTTTGATAATCGGAAAAGGGGTTGACAATCCCGGTGATTATTATTTGTCGATTCAAAAGGAAGCGATAAAACCTGTTTCTTTGTGGAATAGATTATTTTGTGATACATGTTTTTTGGTATGAAGAGTATATAATAACTCGGGAGGTTATGTATGGTAAAACGATGGCTATGGCTGACGGTTCTTTTACTTATTCCCGGCATGATCTTTGCCGCGAATGGTAAAATTTCCGGTTCAGTCAAAGACGTTGAATCCGGGGCACCTCTGGCAGGTGTAAATATTGTCCTTGAAGGGACGACATCAGGAGCTGCGACAGATTCTGACGGATCCTATGTGATCCTTGATGTTTCTCCGGGAATTTATTCACTGAAAGCATCCTATATTGGTTATGCCCAGGTGACAATGACCAATGTTCGGGTAACAGCCGACCTGACAACCCAGGCAGATTTTCTCATGCGAAGAGAAGCGATCCGCGGGGAGACGGTTACGGTTGTTGCTGAACGGCCAATTATTGAAAAATCAGCAACCAACGAAGTCCGTGTTGTACGGTCAGAAGATATTTTAAATCTTCCCGTCAGGACTTTCACCGGAATCGTTTCTAATCAAACCGGCGTTGTGAGTGTTGGTGAAGAACTTCACGTTCGCGGCGGGCGTGCCGGTGAAGTTGGTTTTTATGTTGACGGTGTTTATGTCAACAACCCCTATAATTTAAACAGGGGTGGAGATGTTTCTGCCACGGCTTATGAGGAAGTATCGTATCAGGCCGGCGGATTCAATGCCGAATACGGCAGCGCATCCTCCGGTATTATCAATACTTCTACAAAATCCGGCGGGGATTCCTGGGATCTGCAGGCGGAATATGTTACGGACGGCTTTTTGAACGGCTGGGGTGACATTTTCGAACAGGAAGATGGTGTATTAAATACATATTCTTACGGCTACAATCAAATGAATGCCTCAATCGGAGGTCCCTTAACCAATAATATCCGTCTCTTTTTGAATGCGGAAAAATTGGATATGGGTGCCCGGAGAGCTTCAGCGGGGCAACATGCCGTTGCTGTCTATGATGATGCCGGCGATGTCGTTGATATCAAACTGCAAAGAGGTCCAATTAAAGAAAATGAAGAAAGTGCTTACAGCGCTGTTGGAAACCTGTTGTTTGATCTGAAACCTCTCAGACTTCGTGTGGGTGGGTCGTATTATAAGTCCGATTACCGCCTTTATGCTCATCAGTATTCGCTTCTGAACAGCATTCATCAGCCCCGTGAAGAGCAGGAAACCATTACCGGCCATGCCCGTTTATCCGGTGCCTTGGGACCCAAAACCGTGATCCGTCTTCAGGCTAGTTATTTTAAAGATAATGTGGAACGGTCCGATGCGGTTTTGGGCAAGGACTACAAGTATTATGGTTTGCGTTATATGCCCATCAACGGAACAAAGATCATTCTGGATACCCTCTATATAACGGACGATCTTGGTGATACAATCAATATTGCCTATCACGATACGCTTATCTGGGCTGATACTTCATGGGTACATCCTTCGGCAGAAAACATGACAGCCAGCGGCACAAACTTAGCGGCTAATTATAATCTTATGTCCTTCTTTCCCGAAGGTCGCTGGTATGATGCTTTCCTAAGGACACACACGTATTACTATATGTTCACGGGAAGCCTTCTGCATCAGATGGGAAATCATGAGTTGAAAACCGGTTTTGATTATCGGTTGAATACGATCAAACGGTATACAATCATTGCTCCTTCCAGGCTTGCGTCATCCCTGCTGAAATATGACCCGATCTTAGGTGATGACGGTTATTACAATTACAGTTGGGATCAGTTGACGGATGCCGATTACCGATCAGCCTATGCCGATAATATGGGCTGGGATGTGAGCGGATTCAATAAAATTTCGGACAGTGATCGCGACGGTGCCAGAAAGCCTGTTATCGCTTCAGCATATATTCAGGATAAAATTGAGCTTGATGATATGATACTGAATGCAGGTATCCGTTATGACTATTACTATTCAGGTCATAAAACCTTTTTCGATCCGGAACGTCTTGTGTTAAATCTGGATGGTGAAATAGCCGACCGGGTCTATGCATCTTTGGACGATGATGGCAATAAGGTTTATGACTCATCCATTCCTACGGATTATGATCCTATCGGTTTACAGCAATTGGAAGAACCTATTCCTTACTCTTATATCAGTCCCCGTCTCGGTTTCGCTTTTCCCGTAACTGACAGAACGGTTTTTCATGCACAGTATGGAAAATTTATCCAGCCTCCAAGTCTTCAGGATGTGTTCATCAGTTATGCAAGGTTTGCTTCCAACCTTTCTCAGGGTAACTTTACAGAATCCGGAAATCCGGAACTCAAGCCGATTGAAGTTACATCCTATGAAATTGGTTTTAAGCAGGTACTGGGCGGAAATGCCTCATTTGATTTAACCATGTTTTATAAACAATTGAACAATTATGTACAGGAAAGAAATATCTATGCCCGTCCCACGGTTTATGCAACATTTGTCAATGGAGACTTTGGAACGGTTAAAGGGTTTTCTTTTGCTTACAATCTCAGAAGAACCCAAAACCTGCGCATGGCATTGAATTATACCTTGCAATGGGCTGCAGGTACAGGTTCAACATCCGACGGCCAGTACAAAATTGTATGGCAGGGTGGAAATTTCCCCACCTATGTGGCTCCTCTGGATTTTGATCAGAGACATACCGGTTCACTGAATGTTGATTACCGGACAGGTAATAAAGGAATGCTGAGAAACTTCGGCGTAAATGCATTGGTGACATTTGGAAGCGGAAGACGCTATACACCATCCGTTATCGTATCTGAAGTTTTTCCGCCAACATCAAATACACCGGTTGCCGCAATCAATTCAGGTACCATGCCCTGGACATTCCAAACGGATGTTTCCCTTGATAAAAGTTTCATCTTTGGAAAAACTCAGTTGACAACCTATTTGTCCATTGTGAACCTTTTCAACAGGGATAATGTCCGGGATGTATACAGTGGAACGGGAAATCCGAACGATGACGGATATCTTGTAACACCTGCGGGCCAGGAATTGGCAAATACGGATATGAAAGTCAAGGCATATTATGCCAGACTCAATAATCCGTTTAATTATGAAAATGCCCGTCAGGTCCGTCTCGGTGTAAGATTTAACTTTACAGCCGGCCGATGAGAGGAGAAAATCAATGAATAAATATATCAAATCATGTCTTTGGATTTCTCTGATCGGTCTTATCTTGGCAACTTCTGCTTTTGGAGCAAGGCCGACTGGGAAATATTATATGGGTACTTTCTTTAAACAGTCAACACTGGAATATAAACGGTTTGACGGTAACCGGATCAGAACCTGGACATTTAATAACGGCGAGTGGGTCAGTTATAATGTAACAGGTAATTCGGGGCTGGAATGGCCTAAAGGTTCCGGTAAACTGGCTGTTTTCCAATCCGGCCTCTGGCTGGCTTCAGGAAAAACGAAAGAACCCGGGGCGGCAACGTTTAAAAATGAAATCCGGACAGCGGCTGCAGAATATGCCGTTGAGTTCCAGCCCGGCCAGATTCTGTATATGGATACACTGAATAATGTGGAAGTTCCCACCAGTCAGTATCCAAAAGCGAATTGTGCCTGGGTGGCTCAGAATCCGGAAGATCCTAAATACAGATATTTTAAAGTGAATAAAGGAGATACTCTTTCTCTGGATTATCTGAACTGGCCTGCGGACCAGGGTGCACCTGTTGATGAAAACGGGAAACCTGCAATCCTGGGTGATCAGATGATGTGGAGTGTGTATAATGATGCAAATGTCAATTTGCACTCTGCTCTTTTTGATTCAAAACCAATGGGTATCGAAATTCAGACCAGTATGTTTGGTTTCAACCGGAATGACCCGTTGGGAGATGTTTTGTTTATTAAGAATCTGGTAATCAACAAATCCGATAACCACTATGCAGACATGTATGTTGCCATGTGGTCTGATCCGGATGTGGGTGATGCCAATGATGATCTCGTTGGTGTGGATACCAACCTGGTTTTAGGCTATTGCTTTAACGGATTGGCAAATGACCGTGAATACGGCCTGACACCTCCGGCTGTGGGTTATGACTTTTTTCAGGGTCCCCACGTTGAAAGTCCGGGTGATACGGCTTACTGGTCAGGTGTACCCCGATACGGCTGGAAAGAACTGGGCTTATCTTCATTCATAAAATATATCAATGGAGATCCCATTCTGTTCGATCCGGACACTAAAGAGGAAGCCTACTTTGTTATGACCGGTTTTACACCCTCGGGAAAACTTTTTGTGGATCCCAACACGGGCCAGGAATCTCACTTTATCGCAACGGGAAATCCTGTAACCGGTGAAGGATGGCTTGATATTCAGGACGATCCTCCGGGAGACCGGCGTTTTCTTATGAGTTCGGGTCCCTTCGAAATGGCTCCGGGAGATACCCAGGAGATCGTGGGATCCATCATCTTGGCGGCAGGAAGTGATAATTTAAGTGCCATTACAGCCTTAAAGTATTATGATCGATTTGCACAGAATGCCTTCGATTCCAACTTTGAACTGGCATCACCGCCTCAGCCCACGGTCAGAATAACCGAACTGGACAGAGGGATTGTAATTGCCTGGGACGAAGGACACAGATCTATTGAACAATATAAGTACATAACCGCATCAGCAAATTATGCTTTTCAAGGCTATAATATCTATCAGGGTGAATCGATGACCGGTCCCTGGAAAAGAATCGCAACATATGATGTCAAAGATAATGTTACAATGATTATTGATGATCAGTTCGACTCGAATGCCGGTATGGTTTTACAGCGCCCTGTCCAATTCGGAACAGATTCGGGACTGGAACACCATCTCTATGTTACAACAGATGCCTTGAGAGGTAATGCCAACCTCATCAATAACAGGAAATACTATTTTGCCGTTTCCTGTTATATCTATGACCCGAATGCTCTTCCGATTGCGGTTGAATCTGCTTTGGACGGATATCTGGCGATTCCAAGGCCCTTTCCGGCCCTGAACCTTGATTATCATGCGGCTTATGGTGATACCATATCAGTCGCTAATCTTGGCGGACAGGCGAATGCGGATATACTGGTTAAGGTTGTGGATCCCTCTCAGCTGACGGGTGAAACATACGAAATCCGTTTCGATTCGTTGGATGCTGTTGAAGAGGTCTATTTTACTAAAGAAGATGGATCATTGGATACTACAACATCCCATATCTTCTGGTCATTGAATGTTATTGATCCCAATAAGAATTTTGGTCAGGATGGGTATGTGGTACGTTCGGTAATACCGGAAAACACGGATTTCTTCTCGGCATATTCTCATTATTTCTATGACGGATTCTCATTAAAAGTGAGAGATATTGCCACGGTGCTGGTTCCCAAAATTACCAATCCTTTCCGGGAACTGACCCAGGAACTGCCGACTGAACTGGATTCCATGCAGCAGACGAAGGTTGCATCAAATCTCACCGGAGATGCTTCTACGGATATGACAGGCGGGAAATCAGCCATGTTTAATGCCTGGGCTGCCGTCGGATTATTGCCAAATCCGCCATTGCCGACGGATGAACAAATGATGAGTAACCTTGAAATCCGGTTCTTAGGACCTGAGCAGGGACAGAAAATCACAATCTGGCCATTACAGGCTGTTGCATCCGGCTTGTGGGCGGACTCAATTATGCAGGTTACTGCCCCCTTTGAAGTGTGGGATGTAGAAAACAATATGCAGCTCAATGCCCTGATGTTTACATTCCCGCAGGTTGTCGGTGGTGCTCCAAAAATGCCAAAGCGCTTTTTTGCAGATACGCTCACAACTTTACCGGATAGTCTGGGAAACCCCCTTGTCGATGTTTACAATTACTTATCAGGTTCAACCCGTTTTCTGGTTATTGCTTATGATGAGTATGATGCAGACAGATTGTACATCCCGTATAAAGTATCCGGGGATACGACTGATCACAAGAGTCTCGGATGGACATTCAAATGGACGCAGAATATATCAAACTATGTCCCCGGTGCTATTGCAAAGGTTGAGATCATGAATCCTTTGATACCTGATATTGATTACTGGCAGTTTACGATGCCCCTTCTGGAAAGAAGTGATGACTTGATTTCGGAACGGCTGAAAATGATCAATGTCTTCCCCAATCCATATCTGGGTCAGCAGGTGGAAGAGTTGAATGCCCAGAATCGTTTTGTCACATTTACTCATCTTCCGGAGCAGGCGACCATCTATATTTTCACAATCTCCGGTGATCTGGTCAGGAAGCTTGAACACAATACGCCCGGATCATCCATTCTGCGTTGGGATCTTCTGAATCATGCAGAAATCCCGGTTGCAAGCGGTATGTATCTGGCGTATGTGAAATTACCGGATGGTAGTAATAAAACCCTTAAACTTGCAGTGTTCCAGCCTGAAGAGCGATTGGACATTTTCTAGGAATGAAGGAGTTGAAAATGAATAAATATAAATTCGCATTCACGCTCACGCTGGTCTTAGCACTTCTGTTTGTCTGGACAGTTGCCGAGGCTGGAAGTTCCAAACGCCGGGGTACAGCCGGTGCCATGGAATTGTTAATACCGGTTGGTTCCAGAAACCTTGCCATGGGTGCATCTGACATTGCCGGTGTGAGTGGTGTTGAAGCCGGATATTGGAATCCGGCAGGACTGTCCCGGCTTGATAACCGGGTGGAAACGATGTTTTCCTACCAGAAATGGATCGGTGATATCAATACGGTTTATGCCGGTGTTGCCGCCGAAGTCGGGGAATTGGGAACCGTGGGGTTTAATCTCAGTACACTTGATTTTGGTGATATTCCTGTTACAACCACCGATGCACCGGATGGAACAGGTGAAACATTTACACCTCAATATCTTACACTGGGATTAACCTATTCAAAAAGAATGACTGACCGGATACATTTCGGTGCTACCGTTAAGCTTATCAGTGAAAATATCCAACGGCAGAATGCAACCGGTGTGGCTTTTGATGCCGGTGTTCAGTATTCCATGATGGATAATAAACTGAGAATGGGTATTGCCGTTCGTCATATTGGAACAACCATGATATTTGACGGTCCGGATCTGGAAGTCAGGGTTACTCCTCCCGGTACAGAACCCGGAGCGGCTTCAAGACCTTTCCGTGTGCCTTTGCAGGAATTTGAACTGCCTGCACAGGTTGAACTGGGTCTTGCTCATGATGTCATCAGTGTCAATGCATTAAAATGGACGGTTTCCGGTTCATTTCTCCACAATAACTTCTCATTTGATGAATTCAAACTCGGAACAGAAGCCGTTTTTAACAATATGTTTGCATTGCGCGGCGGTTATGTGCTGGCTCAGGATCCTGATGAAAATGCATTTTATTCCGGTACAGAGGATTTTATTTTCGGCCCCAGCTTCGGCTTTGGACTGAGTTATCCTCTGAGTGCCACAACACGGCTAAAACTGGATTATGCATACCGTTTTACCAAGTTTTTTGATTCCCATCAACTCTTTTCACTGAGTCTGGGATTTTAATGAGATTAAGAGACAGTCTGCAGGCTTTTAAACCTGCAGACTGTGATAAAAAACACGTTTTCAGGTGGTTAGCGATGCATTTTTTGAATAAAAACTTGCAATGTTCAGAAAAGCGTCGTTACATTTTGAGTGTATAATGGTAAAAAACACAAAAAAACAACAAAACAATGTTAACTGAGGAGGTTCAAACATGAATCGTTTGGTACAAGGTTTGGTCGTTACCTTCCTTTTGGTTGCATTTGTTGGTTCTGCTTTCGCAGCCCTTGAAGGCTCGAAATGGGATCGGGAAATTCAACCGGTAAAGGCACAGGTAACAGAAAGTACCCCAAGAGTATCGAAAGGAACGATTACTTTAATGCGGTACCCCATCCCTGAAACCGGTCTTGTCAACTTTGGTGGATGGCCCTATGATGTATTCTATCAATACTACATCCCAGAAGCTGACGGAGAAATCCGGGAAGTCTTATTCCGCCTTTCCGATGTAACAGGTGTAGCTGCCGGTAACAACTCTTTTGCTGTTACCCTGTGGAGCACATCCTATCTAACATGGGATCTGGCAGGTAATGCAGGAAGGGACAATGTCGGTGTCGGTTACTATCTTGATGTAGCCGGTGATTATGACTGGAAAGGAACCAACTGGGTGGATCTGGATCCGGAATGGACTCCCGGCGATCCTTTGTCTGAAAGAATCTGGCCTGCATTTCTAGAAGCCGCATCTGTCGGTATTCCCGCCGATGCTGCTGTCTATGATACTGTAAGTGCCGTTCTGGATGCCGAAGGTTCTTTTCCGCAAATGGAACTGGGTGTTCCCTTTGTCGTGATTGCTGAATTTCAGGGTGTTAGTGCTGCTGATCCCGATGGCCGTCTGGGTTTTATGTCCGGTGATATTCAACCTTATGAATACATGCCGGCCATGAAATTCTATGATGAATTTTCAAATGCTGGTATCAGCAAGTATGGATGGTTTATCCGTAAGTATATCTGGGACTGGATGGTCGAGGTTGAACTGACCGGTAACCGTGGTCCGATTATTGAACATACACCTTTGATTACTACTGTCAGCACAGATAGCCGTGAAGTCGCAGCAACCATTACCGATGATAACCCGTCAGGCGGTGCTGCCGGTGTGGCTTCTGCCAAGGTTGTCTATACTGTTGATGGCGGAGCTGAACTGGAAATTGCCATGACCAAAGGAAGTGGTGACGAGTATACAGCTACTATTCCCGGACAGGTTGCCGGATCAGTTGTTACATATAAGGTTGTAGCAACAGATGTTCTGGATCTGGCCAGCGAAACACCAACCTATGAATATATGATATTCCTCCCGGAAAGTCCTGTTCTTGTCCTGAACAATTCAGGATATAATATGGGCTATTTTGGTGCATATGCATGGTATGGTGTTACCCAGGCGTATGATACATGGTCATATGGACCTGCCGAACTGGCACTGCTTGAAAACTACGATTTTATCGTGGACCTTGCCGGTCATGGTCCCAGCACTTATGAAGCTCTTAAAGCATGGGCTGATCTGGGTGGAAAACACTACCTTGGCTTTGGCGATGAGTTGTTCGGCTATCCCTTTGGCTGGCCTGCAGCTCCCCTTGCCATGGAAGACGGCTCTTTCTTTAAAGATGTTATGGGTGTAGCAACGTATATTGCCGATATCAATGCTTCAGATACTGATGCTCCTTCGATTGTTGAACCCATTGAAGGTGATGTGGTAACAGGTCCTCTCTATGATGAACTGAATGCTGAAGTACCTCTGCCGGTTCTCTATAACTGGCCTGCATGGACTTTTGGTCCTGGGGCAGTATTGAACTGGTTTGACGGTTTTGAAAAAACGGACGGAGCTGTTCTGAGCTTGACCGGATATGCAGAAGACAATGAAACAGCCTATGCTGCCGGTATCCTGAACGAAACAGCCAATGGAACAAAGTCTGCCTTCTATGGACTCGATCCATTGTCTTTAAGTGCGATTTCAGACAGTATTGACTGGTGGTATCCGGATTATCTGGCAGCCATGGTTTTCAATGCCTACTTCACTCAGGAAGTGGTTGTACGCTTCCAGGTTGATATGGGTGTTGAAATCGTTAAAGGCGCTTTTGATCCCGATAACGATGTAGTTGATGTCCGTGGTTCTTTCAACGGCTGGGCTCATGTGGATGATGATGTTCTGCTGAAAGATGCATCTGATGATGATCTTTACCTTCTTGACAGAACATTCTCCGGTGTAACAACCGGCCAGAGTGAAGAATATAAATTCGTCCATAATGGCGGCGGCGCTGACAACTGGGAATCCTCAGATAACCGCGTTCTCGTCTTTGACGGATCTGAATCCATACTTCTGCCCCGCGTCTTCTTCAGCGATGTAAGCTGGGATGATATTACAAACCAGGAAGTAACAGTTATTTTTACTGTTGATGCTTATCCCCTCAAAGCCGCTTTGAATGCCGGTAATCCTGTGATTGATGTTCAGAGTGAAGCCGATACCATTTACGCCTATGATGATGTGACTTTCATCGGTGTTAATGGTTTCTTCAATGGCTGGCCATGGGCTAGTATTCCTGATGAAAATAAACTCTTCGATGACGGTCAGGGTTATGATGCTGTCGCAGGTGATGACGTCTTTTCCGGATCTGTTGTCTATCCTGCTTACAGTGCCAAGAATTTTATCTACAAATACGGTGCCAACGGATTCGATAATGAAGCCGGATTTGCACAAAATCACAGCGCTCTTGTAGATGATTCTGAAGCTACGTTTGAAGTTCCCACAGACTGCTTTGGTATGCAGAATCAGGATGAACGTCTGCCCTGGAAATGGGATACATTCAATTGCCCATGGTGGGTAAAAGTCGATGAAGAAATTGCCGGTGTTCCGGAAGTATTCGAACTCCGTCAAAACTATCCGAATCCTTTTAACCCGTCAACAACGATTGAATTCTCAATTCCCGACCGTGCCGAAGTCTCTATGACCATTTACAATGTTCTGGGTCAGGCTGTCCGTACATTCAATGCAGGTATGCAGAATGTGGGCACTTACCAGATCGTTTGGGATGGATCCAATGATTTTGGTGTGACTGTTCCTACCGGTGTTTACTTCTATACAGTAAGAGCCGGTGACGTTTCAGCTACTAAAAAGATGGTTTACATGAAATAAGAAACTGTCTTAATTATAAAAAACCCCGGTTTTCCGGGGTTTTTTTTATTATTCAAAAAAATCTTTTACTTTAAAGATGAAACACATACTATATACATTGACAACAATTTTTGTAAGGCTTACGTCTTAATTGTGTTTTAAAAAAAAGAGGTAAGAAAATGGATAAAATGAGAATTCCAATTGCAATACTGATGATCTTTTTAGCGTCTGCCCTGTATTCCTTTGAAGTGAGAACCGGTTCTAAAGTCATTCAGTCGTATGATATGGATAATGATTTGGCTGTTATGGCCGGTGATATCACCGTAAACAGCAGTATCCGGGGGAATTTATACCTGATGGGAGGAAATATTGATTTTAACGGACGTGTTGATAAAGACCTTTATCTCATGGGTGGGGATTGCAATCTTGCCGGAACAGTGGAAGAGAATGTCTATATTGCCGGGGGTAATATATATGTCTCAGGTCAGTTTTATAATGATGTCAATATTGCCGGAGGTAAAATTGTTGTTGATTCACTTTCCTATATCAGAGGTGATCTGAATATTGCCGGCAATGATATTACAATCAAGGGCAAAGTCTCGGGAGATGTGGAACTGCATGGGGATAAAGCAAAACTTAAAGGTACCATAGATGGTGATCTTACCACGTATGTGAAAGATCTGGATGTTTCCGAAATGGCTCTGATTACCGGATTTGTGGATGAACAGGAACCGGATAACAACCGCTTTTATTGGCACAGGGGAAAAGTATCCCGTCATATCAGCAGACCTTTTATTTTCAAGCCCTTTCCCTTCCGGTTTAACTTTTTTCTTTTCAGTCTGATTTGTGCTGCCATCTGGTACTCATTATTCCCGGCATCTTATAAAGGCAGCGGGACATTGATGAAAAAAGATCCGGTAAAAATGGGACTGTGGGGACTGCTTTGTCTGTTGATTCTACCTCTTACAGCTGTGTTTTCAATGATTTTTATTATATCCATCCCCTTGTCAATTGTTTTTCTTCTGTTTATCGGAGCAACGATTTTTCTGGGACAATTTCCGTTGGCTTATACTGCCGGTGAAATGATTTCCCGGAATATTCCCGGATTCAATAAGGGAATGCTGCCTTCTGCTGCAGGACTCTTTCTGTTGCATATTCTTATTAAAATTCCCTTTCTTAATATCTTGATTACCATAACATGGATCCTGTCCGGATTCGGCAGTATCTGGTACTGGATCCTGAAAAGAAAAAAAGCAAATACTGTTGTTGTTGAAGAGCAACCGGCTATTTTATGAACAAGCCTTTTTGCTGTAAAACCCTGTTCTGAATTCTTAAAGTAAATATATAAACACCGGCCGGCAAGGATATGCCGGTCTTTGTTATATCCCATCGAATTGTATGAACGCCCGCAGCATAATTCCCGTGGTGAATTGTGGCGACCCGCTGGCCGATCAGATTATATACGCTCAGGGTGATCTCTTCCGATTTATTCAGTGAAAAGGTTAATGTTATCATACTGTTAAATGGATTTGGCTGAATAGGGTAAAATTCCGTAGAACCTATATAATGATGACTGTCTTCAGCATCTTCCAAACGACCTGTGATAAAAGATCTTAAATGAAAGTTTGAATCACTGCCCCACATAATATGACCGTCCTTATCCTCAGCAGAGACTTTCCAAAAGTATTTTGTATTGTCTTCCAGATCGTACTCATCCAGAGTATGATTTGTGGCTGTAATATCCTGCACTATATGTGTGTTTGTATAGAAAGTACTGTCCGTGGATACATACAGTGTGTAGTATATTTGATCCTTTAAATCAGGATCCACACATTCAGTCCAGGCAAACTTAGGGTTAATGCCGAGTGTATCCTGACCCTGTAAGGGGGATCTGAGATAAAAGGGTAAAGGGATGTCTGCATACATATCAATTCCGATTGGTACAGGCTTAATCCATTCTCCCGTATGATTCTCTGCGGTTTTTAAACGTACTGAATAATATCCCCGGACATTTTCTGGAAATAAGATCAATGAATCACTGAAGAATTCCTTAAAGGCTATATTATTGTAAGAAATGGTGTCCTCTGCAGCCGGAAATGTAAAGCGAATATCCATCAAAAGGTCTTTTTGTTCTTCCGGAGGATCTGGATAGTGAACCGGTCCAAAATAGAATTTTGTATTGGCTGTTTTTAATATACTATCTGCTTTAACAGAAAAGTTTTCAGGATTTAATGCTGGTAATTCCGTTATTTCATTAATCCAGAAGAAAACGGATTCAGACCAGTCGCTAAAAGCAGACCTGTTATCAAAACTTCGGATTTTTAGTTTATAACGGCCGTTCTCCCGGAATGGATAATCCGGTATGATACGCGTTATCCCCGGTTGTGTTAAAATATAACGTGAAGACCGGCTGTCAACATCCAATATATTGAGCTGATATCGTGTAGTGCTTGTATCGGCATCCGGATCGGGATCATCCGATGCTTTCCAGTGAAATTCTGGCTCTGTTGTATAAATGTTGGTGTAATTTTTAGGTAAGTATATGGTACTTACAGAATAAGGAGGATTGTTGTACTTATTCATGATGAAAGATAATATATCAGACGGGGGAGACTTGAGCCTGGTCTTATCAATAGCGGTCACACGGAAATAATATTCCTGATTATCCTTCAGTGATGGCCAGATTTTCAGGTGATTGAGCTGAACGATAACAATACCCGGATCATCCGAATAAAAATGAACGTTATCCCGGTCCCAGCGGTTAATTCCTGCCTGTAAATGAGCATGTACCGGTAGTCTTGAATGTTGGATCGTCTCTGATAGTATAATATTTTGAAAAGTTTTATCAATACTCATTTCGAGAAGATAGATCACTGTATCACCGGGATCCGGGTCAAAACTTTTTCTCCATGCAAGGCGGCCGGATGGTCCGAGAATTTTCCCCGCCGAAGGATGCATTATTTCATAAATATTCTCCGGCGATTCCTCAATACAGTTTATTGTCATATATCCCCGGATACTGTGTGTCGACATATTTCCGGAGGCATCCTCAACCATTATGGAATAGGAATAACTTTCATTTTCTTTAAAATCATCAACAGGTATGACAAAAAAAGTATCCGGAGTCTCATAGCGAAACACTTTATCCGGGTTTAATGAATGTCTTATCGTCAGATGATATATCAATTTCTCCTGATCAGAAAAATCATCGTCAATTGCTGAATTCCAGAGTATTTTCTCATTCAAATAGCGGACTGTAAACGGTTCGTGTAAGAAAGGTGTATCCTGTGTCCAATACGGTTCAGTGTTTATAAAATTTAAATAAAATTGCCCGAAAACGGACCATAAACTGTGTCCACCCCAGTGGTCCGAAGCCCTGACACGCCAGAAAATCTTTGTGTCATCATCATATTGGTCATGTAAACCGGGATGAATGATATATCGGTTATTTTCGCTTGTAATGGATACGGGATTGGAGAACAGGGGAGTAGTATCCAGTTGTATCGTATAGTATAGCGGATCCCGGTCCGCATCAGTGGATTCCTTCCATCTCAGATAATCACCGGGTTGCCGTTCCTCCAGATTGTAAGGTTCCAATCCAATAGGAGACGTGGGCGGATTATTGATTCCGTTATAATAAACTGTCTCTTGTGAAGGTTCACCTTCACGAACAACCCCTTCCAGATCTTCCGCATATACTCTTATCCTGTAGCGACTGTGATTTTTTAAAAGGGATGTCATATCAACGGAATATTGTGAATCTTTTGTATTATCCGGTATAAAAGGCACTTCATGCTGTTGGGAAGAATCTTCAGTATTTTCTGCAAATATGATATATGTCAATATGGAATCTATGGGATCCGGATCAGTGGAAGCCTGCCAGTGAAAATGATCACCCGGATTTATTGTATCGGGGATGGGATATATAGTGAATTCTCCCGGAGCATTGTTTAGATGATCAAGTGTAAATCGTACCGGTTCTGACCACTCAATGGGATCTGTCGGTGATGTGCTTATTCCTAAAAAAAGATAGTATGCCTGATTATCGGCAAGTCCCTTCCTTAATGTAAAATCCCGCCTGTCCGCTTTTATAATCCGCTGTAAATGAATAATATCACCAAAGGGATCCTGACTGATGCGGATTACCTGCATGTCAATGTATTGTGTGTCCGGATAGCTCCACATTATCTTATAGGGCATATAGGATATAATCTGACCGTCCTGCGGCGATGTAATTATTCCTGCCCTGGCAATGGACAAAAATAATCCGCACAACAAAATAACAGGGAAAATGTAATATTTAATGAAGCGGATCATGATGGGAAATTTAGTTTCTTCAGAAATGATTTAAAAGTTCAAAGGAGTGTCCTGATTTATAATCTCAAATGTGTGTATGACAAAACCGTTTTTTTCTTCATAACTAAAAATATTTAATGAGTTCTGATTGTGAACTGTTAATTTATGCCATGGAAAAAAGGATGAAAAATGTACGGGAATCGGGAACACTCAATACTTTCCATCATATGGTGAAATTGAGATCCATGGGTAAAGATATTATCAATTTCTGTGTAGGTGAACCGGATATTATGACAGTTCCCGTTGTGACGGATTTTGCAATGCAAGCCATTCAAAAACATAAAATCTGTTATACTCCTTCTGAAGGTCTCCTGGATTTAAGGCAGGCGGTATCCGAACTTTTTTCTAATGAAAACTGTGAACTTGATCCGCACCATGAAATTATCATAACGGCCGGTGCAAAGCCTGCCCTGTATCTTTCTCTAATGGCATTGCTGAGAAGCGGGGATGAGGTTCTGATCCCCGAACCCTGGTATCCCTCATATCCGTCTATGGTCAGCTATTCCGGTGCAGTCCCGGTCTATATAAAAGGTACTCTGGAAAACGGGTTTAAAGTCTCTGTTCAGGATATAGACAAGGCTGTCAGTAAGAAAACCCGGCTTTTAATTATGAACTCTCCGGTTAATCCCACAGGGGCCGTATATTCTGAGGAAGAACTGGCGGTCTTGCTGGACTATTTATATCAAAGAAATATTCTCTGCCTTTTTGATGATGTTTATAATCATTTTATCTACGATTCAAAGCTAAAATTTCATACATCATCCCTTTTTAAGAAATTTCATAAGAATATACTTCTGATTCGAAGTTTCAGTAAAGAATTTGCTATGACCGGATGGCGTATCGGATATATTGCGGGAGACGGTGAATATATTTCCCCTATCAAGGTTTTGCAGGGACATGCTTCCGGAAATCCTCAGACGGCATCCCAGTATGCCGCACTGTCTGCTTTGAAGAATCACAGGAGTGCACGGATTCCTTTGAATGTTTTTGCCGAAAGACGTCAATTCATTCTTAATAAACTGAATGAAACGAAAAATCTGACTTATATTTATCCTGAGGGTGCTTTTTATTTCTTTTGTGATATCCGGAACATGCAACGACCCATGAAATCAGAAGAACTGAGTTTATTTCTGATGAAAGAACACGGTATAGCCGTTACACCCGGTACTGCATTTGGTACAGAAGGATTTATCAGATTGTCGTATGCGGATGGAAGTCGTTTGAACGAGGGAATGGAAAGGCTTGTAAAAGGATTAAATACCTTATAATAAACCTGCGGTTTTTAAGGCTTTAATATGAACCTGGGGACGGGGAAGCCCATGGAGTTCTTCTTCTGAAACCCAGTTGAAATCTGTCCAGTAGTCATTTTTCCATGTACTGTTGAGATATGCTTCAAACAATTCAAATTGGACTTTAAAATGTGAATAGGCATGCTCTGCCTTTTTAATATAAGAGCGGCTTATCATAATATCATTAGCCATTGTAAAATCTGATAACGGCTGCTCATCATAGAGTGTATTAGGCAGCTCCCAGAGCCCTGCCAGTAAGCCCTTATTCTGGCGTTTAACCATGAGAATACGGTTTCTGTCATCTTTAATAATAAATATTGCACCTTTTCGGAAGGGAATTTTCTTCCTCTCGGGTTTGTAGGGCAATTCCATCATACGGTTGTGTTGACGGGCCTCACAGAATTCCTGAAGGGGGCAGAGGGAACATCTGGGGTTCGGAGTGCAGATTAAAGCACCCAGTTCCATCCATGCCTGATTAATCCAGCGGGGTTCACCCCATATAAGGGATGAGTCCAGAAGTTCCTGAACCTGCTTTTTAAATCGTACAGATGTCATTATATCAGTTATCAGAAATAACCGAGCCATAACCCGTTTCGTGTTGCCGTCCTGCACACCATGAGGATGATTATAAGCAATACTGGCAATTGCTGCAGATGTATAATTTCCGATTCCCGGAATTACCAGCAGCTTATCACGGCTGTTCGGAAATATTCCATTCAGTTCGTCAACAATATATTTCGCACCTTTATACAGATTCTGTGCACGTGTATAATAACCCAGTCCTTCCCACCTCTTTAAAATATCCTGAAAAGATGCCGAAGCCAGGTCAAAAACCGTGGGATACAATGTTATCCATCTATTATAGTATGGAATGACAGTTGAAACCTGAGTCTGTTGAAGCATGACCTCGCTAATCCAGATTTTATAAGGATCGATTTCACCCCGCCATGGCATTTCACGGCTGTTTTCATTAAACCATGATAATAAAGCTTCAGTTATATTTCGGGAAATTTTTGACATCTTTTACCGATCCCAGGCTGCTGTGGAAAAATATATTTCAAAAACGGGAATGATCGGTGTGAAATGTTGTTTTGTCTTTTCATCTTTTTCTGAAAGATATAAAGCCCTGCCTGTCACGGTCCCCAGTACGGCGCCAAAGATAATATCTGCCGGCCAGTGCCTTTTATCGTTTATGCGTGATAATGCCGTAAGAAAAGCAAGAGAGTACATGGGTATTCCTGCTGCCGGCCCATGCCAGTTATACCAGAGTGTTGCAGTTGTAAAAGCAATGGAAGTGTGTCCCGAAGGAAAGGATAAGGGGGTGTCATCCGGCCGTGTCCGGTTGATTCCCCATTTCAGGGCGTAGGTAAATCCTAAGTTTATGGTATGTGCCGCGAACATATGACGGAGCGGTTCATAATAGCGGTCATTCTTTAACCCTTCAAGAACTGCTCCGGCTCCGGAAACGGGAACAAACCAGAAATCGGCGATGTAGCTGTCGCAAAAGTGTGCAACCTTATCCGGTAAAAAAGGTTTTGCATACATTTCCTCTTTGTAACGGGTTTCAATTCTTGAAATCCCCAGAGATATTAATGCTCCTGCTCCTAAAGCGGGCAGAACAAATGATGGTTTAGCAGCATTCGGAATAACGGTGGAAATATAGCCTTTATCAGATATTGATCCTTTTAATGGTGCTGAAAGTATAAAAGAAAAGATCAGAATTGTTAATATAGTTTTTTTCATATAGGATTTTAAGGAATTAGATGCAGAATATCAAGACAGGTCTGAAAGCTTATCTTGATATTTTCTTTTGTCATGGCTAATATCAACACAGATGAAAAAATATAAAACATGAAACCTGAACTTATCCTGACAATTTTGGGCATTCTTTTTTCCTCCTATTTCAGTGGGGCCGAACTGTCCTTTACCGCGGCAAATCCCGTAAAGATCAGAATATGGGCGGATAACAGACGGTGGGGCGCCGGCCGATCCTTTAAAATGCTGGAAAAACGTGAAAGTATACTTACGGTTATACTTGTAGGAAATACCCTGGCCAATATTCTGGCAACATCTTATGCCACACTCTATTTTTTAACCCTGGGAATGTTCCGGGAATGGCAGATAATTTTTATCATTTCCGTTATTATTCTCGTATTTGGAGAACTCATTCCCAAATCCATCGTAAGAGAGCGACCTAACCAATCGGTATTATTTTTTGCGATGACGATTAATATACTCCGGATTCTCCTTCTCCCTTTGACGTGGCCGGTTCAAAAACTCATTCACGGTATTTTATTCCTTACCGGAAGTCAGCCGGAAGAGTTCAGGACAGCTATCAGCAGAGACGAGTTCGGTAAAAGTATTTCGTTGAGTCATAAATCGGGTGTCATTGATGAAAGAGAAAAAGAATATATTCATAATGTTATTGATTTCTCACACCGCACAGCCGGAGAAATCCAGACACCCCGGCCGGATATAACAGGCCTTCCGGTAACGGCAACACCGGCCGATGCCCGGGAACTCTTTATTCATTCAGGATTCTCAAAATTGCTTATCTATTCCGATAACATTGATGAGATCATTGGTTTTATTGTTATTCATGATCTCCTGACAAAACCGGATACAATCAAGGAAATTGTACGGTCTGTCCGTGTTTATCCCGAATCTAAACCTGTTTTTGATATGTTGAGAGAATTCCAGGAAAACAATATCAGTATTGCTGTGGTTGTGAATGAGTACGGAGGTACATCGGGTATTGTAACCATGGAAGATCTTGTTGAGGAGATTTTTGGTGAATTTGAAGATGAATATGATGAGAACCACAACACAATAAAAACTCTTTCCAACGGGGATCTGGTTATGGGCGGCCGGGCAGAAATTGATGAATTAAATAAAGGTTATCATCTGGATATTCCGGAAGGTGATTATGAAACCATTGCCGGTTATATCCTGGAAAATACGGACCGATTCCCGGTTAAAAACGATAAAATCATCATTGAAAAACTGGAATTTACTATCCTCAGAGCATCAGCCAAAAGCATAGATTATCTGAAAATCCGTAGTTTGGTATGAGTCTATGATTAATCTTTTCGACCGGTATCTTATCAGACGATTTTTTGTGTTTTTTTTTGGTGCTCTTGCAATATTTCTCAGCATTTTTATTGTCGTCGATCTTGTTGAAAACATCGATAAATTTATTGATAATGAGCTCAGGTTCTCCACTATACTCACTTTTTATTTAAATATGTTCCCTTTTTATATCCATGTAGCAATACCCATGGCTTCATTATTGGCAATAGTTTTTAATCTGGGTAAACTGAATAAGCTGAACGAACTTACGGCTATTAAAGCATCCGGTATCAGTTTATACCGGGTTGCTTTGCCTTTTTTATTTCTGGGACTTCTGCTCAGTTATGCAAGTTTTCAGTTTGAAGACAAAATCGTTGTTCCTTCAAATCAAAGGGTCTATGAAATAAAGCGGGATTATATGTCTAAACGGCGGCAAACTGACAGACGTTTGAGAAATGATATTTTTCTTCAGCTCGAATCCGGCCGGGTTCTCAATATCAGAAGTTATGATACATCGGCTGATATCGGTCAGTATGCCACGCTTCAGTTTATTGAAAACGGACAGTTGATAGAACGGTGGGATGCAAAGACAATTACATGGGATGAGGATTCATGGCAGTTTATACGTGTGGAAAAAAGAACGTTTGAAAACGGATTGGTTAAAGAATTCAGCTTTATTGATACTGTCAGAACAGCTTTATCTGTTACGCCGGAAGAAGTGGGACAGAAAAACCTGAATCCCGAACATATGACATGGAATCAATTGCGGACCTTTATTGGTAAAATCAGGGTTTTAGGACTTAATGACACACAATGGCTTGTGAATCTGAATTTTAAAGCCGCCATGAATTTTACATCCTTTATACTGATTCTTTTTGGAATACCTCTGGTATCGTACCAAACACGCAGCAGGGGGCTGGGACCGGGTATCGGTGTGAGTCTGATGGTTATTTTTATCTATGTAACTGTATTAAAAATCGGACAGACAATCGGATTTACAGGATTAGTATCTCCCTTCTGGTCTGTCTGGCTGCCTAATCTGATCTTTTTAAACTTGGGCATAATCTTTCTGGTCAAAGCCAGAAAGTGAGTTTATTTCAAAATATTTTTACTGTCCGCTTCGTGATAATACTGATTAACAGGAACAAAATTATAGTCTTCGGTAATATTAAAGACATGCCATACCGTACCTGTTTTCCCGGGATCCGGATAGTACGATTTTTTTAAAACACCGTTTGAAAAAACATCAACCCGGGCCTGGCTTCCGCTCAAGCCCGTAGAATTACCCGATGTCCTTTGGGTATAGTTATGAACGGCATATTTGTATGTTCCTTTCGCAGGAACGTAAATAGTCATAGTTTCCGGACCGTATCCATTTGTATCGTCTCTGTCCAGAAAGTTTCTGCCGCCCACAAGGACCTTGTTTGCCCACCAAAGATGAAAATTGCCGCCGTCCGGTTTGGGACCTGCAAGATGAGCGTCCAGATCAGAGGGGAAATTTCCCCAGGTTAAAACAATCCTGATTTCTTTCATTTTTTGCGTCAGAGGCACTCTCAGGAGTGTGGGGATCTCATTGAGGTCCATACGGAAAGCATACTCTACCTCAACATAATCTTCTTTGGAAATAAGAGCCTTGTAATCACCGTAATCATGAAGCTGAATAGCAACCTCGCCCTTAGCATCCGTTTTAGCAGATGTGATAAGTGATCCCTTGTACAAAATATCAACCTTTACATCTTCCACCGGATTGCCGTCAACGGCATCAATCGCATTCAACTGAAAAAGCCTTAATTTGGGAAACATGCGGGGTGTTGGATAAAAGGCTCCGTCACTGATGGTACCAGCCAGAAAGATCATTCCCGGCTCATCGGGAATTGTGACTTTGTGCGAAACCCGGTTTTTATGATCATTAACCGTAACAACCACATCCGATTCCTGTAATACTGTCATCATTGATTCATCATAAAGATCATCATCCGCAAAAGAATTTGCAATCCAGATCTGAGCCTGCATACTGTTTGTCCGGTCAATGGCGAATTGCTGTCCATCTCCGGAAAACCTTTTTACCACAGAAATGTTGTTGTCAGTCGAAGGTTTGGTAAAATGCCCCCTTATCAGTTCTGTTTTTCCATTTTTTATATACTGAATTATTGCTGTCGGATCTCCGGTAAAAGAATCATATGATACAAAAACATCCATGTCCTGACTATACAAAAAGGTGCAGGCAATGAATGACAACATAAAGGCATACATATGTTTCATCTGTCTGTTCCTGTAAATTTTCTCACTTGTTTAATAGTGGAGATATCACATCCTGTGTTGGAATCTGAACCAGGACATAAACCATATCCTTCTCAAGGTCCATCCAGCGTTCCATAACACGGATATTTCGGAGAAGATATTTTACTTTTTGGGCCTGGACCTTTTCCATGGAGTCCTGGTGATCTGTTTGAGTCTGTATCATTACCGTATGAAATTGCACGGCCAGTCCGGTCATGATATTGAAAATTGCCAGGTCTTCAGCTTTTTTCCAGGCATCGATTTTATTATAACGTGAGGAGTATTCACCAATGCCGTAATAATAACCGTTTTCCGAATACATGGGATATTTATTCAGCCAGCCCGGACGGGCCAGTGTTTTTACATGTATTTTTGTGGTACTGACCTTTATATCCGGATTGATTGAATAAGCTTCGACAAAATCCTGTGTTATTAAATTTAAAGCCGTTAATGTCCCTTTTACGGGATGGAGTTTACCCCTGATCTTTTTCAGTTCATCAGGAGAATAATTGTAGTAATAATCACTGTGGACCTGATCCAAATCCTGATAACGGTACAGAGCTCCCATGGCTATACAGGATTTATAGGCACACCAGGTAGTTTCAGCATCGGTGATGGTTGATCCGCCCCGCCGGGCAAAACCGGTCACGACATCGTTGTATTTCCCCGGAAATAAAAACCATTCGGGATAAATATGCTGAGCCGGCATGAGTGCCGGGAAAATAAGTAATATCAGGATTAGTTTAATGTATGATTTCATAGATTAAGTAAAAAGGGGTGGTTTTAAAACCACCCCTTCAGCAACAAAATTTTATTGAGCCTCGTAGGCTTCCATTTCGTTTTTCAGTTCATCATAAGCCTGAGAAGCACGGAACCGTTCATATACCTTCGGCTTGGATTGCAATTCATCCATGAAGGATTGATTGAATGTAGCCGGATCAATTGCCATCAGTACATAGATGGTGATCAATCCGTCTTTTGATACGATTCTTTCTTCTTCAGGAAAGACTCCCCGAAGGGTTGTACTGGCCATTGTTTTTGAAACACTTGAGAATGCTTCGTTGATTTCGGTATCACCGGCGGATCCTACTTCTTCCAGAAAACTTTTCTGAAGAACCTGAATCTTGGATTCGAGTCCGAGTGCCAGTTTTGCACGGCCGTCATTTTGAGCTTTCTGGCGTGCAAGATCTTCCCGGGAACTCTGTCCCTGACCAACATCTGCTAACGCACCGGCTTTACGCATTGCCTGTGCCATTTTGTTGAGTTCATTGTAAGGTGTTGTGGCAGATGTTCCTTTACTGCCTCCACAGCCGCTCAACATGGCAAGAGCAAAGACCGCAACCAACGTGATGATAAACAACTTTTTCATAAAAAATACCTCCTGATTTACTCTCTTTCTCCATTGTTGTTAAAATTTCAGTTTGAATATAGAAGCAATTATACTCACTTTCAAGAAAATCATTTATATAAGTGATTTGATTCACTTTTTTTCTGTCTGTGAGCAAAATAACGGTTTTAGACCTTTTTTGTATCTTTTTTCTAAAAAATTATTCATTATCTTAAACCGGAGAAATTATGAAAAGACATCTTTTTCTGATCATACTCATTACAAAACTGGCATTTTCTGCCGTATCGGCGGTTGAACCCGTATTATTCTGTCTTACCCCGGAAACGGAACCCCTTACAGGAAAAGCCTTATCCGAACGTATTACGGGAATTCCGGAACTGGATTCCTTTCTGTCTAATAATCCCGAACTGAACATCCGTCCATGGCTCCCCGCTTCCGAGCCCCATGAATTTGTGGGCGACATCTATCTGAACAGGATCTATCAGATTACGGGATATACACAAACAAAGACGGATATTGAAACCGTTATCACCCGTTTGTCTTCCAGTCCGAAAATTCTTTATACAGAAAAAGAACCCCGGATTATTGCACATTCCTATTCATCCGATCCCCGTAAAAGTAATTCTTATACACCCGATGACCCCCTCTATTCACAACAATGGTGGATCCGTCAGATTGAGGCGGATAAAGCCTGGGGACTCTGGGACATTGCCGGCGGCGAAAAACCGGGCGGAAAGCAGATCATTGTGGCAATCGTGGATACGGGTGTGGAGTGGACCCATCCCGACCTGATTGACAATATCTGGCGGAATTCAGGTGAAGATGCCAATGGGAACGGGGATGTACTGGTCAATACCGGTAGTCAGTGGCAATTCGATCCCGGCGATCTGAATAATGCGGATGATGATCAGAACGGTTTTAAAGACGATCTGATCGGCTGGGATCCGGCCGGTTCCACCGGAGGAAATGCGGATAATGATCCCACGGCCGTCATGCAGGGCGATGCTCCCCCAAGCGCCCGAATGCACGGAACACATTGTGCCGGCATTGTCTCCGCTACGTCGGATAATGGAATCGGCATAGCCGGTGCCGCCTATGATGTATCCATCATGCCTGTAAAAGCTATGGCTGACAATGATGAAAACGGGTATTTATATTATGGTTATACGGGTATTCAATATGCTTATAAAGCCGGAGCACAGATTATTAGTCTGAGCTGGGGAAGTAAAACATACAGCAGTTCAGCCCGAACGGTTGTCCAGTTAGCCCGGAGTGCCGGATCCATTCTTGTTGGGGCGGCGGGAAATGGAAATGATGACGGGACGGAACTTTATGGTCGTTTTTATCCCGCTTCCTATCCGGAAGTTATTTCCGTTACGGCTCTGGGTCCCAATGACAAGTGGGGAAAATGGGCAAACTACCACGAAGATGTGGATATTGCCGCGCCGGGTGAATCCATTCTGTCCACCGTATTCAGTATGGTGGGGAACGGCTACCAGTCCTGGTGGGGAACATCCATGGCAACACCGATTGTCGCCGGATCCCTGGCTCTTCTCATGAGTTATATCCCAGGGCAGGATCCCCAATGGTATATTGATCAACTATTGAACAATACGGATGATATATATACTTTAAATTCCGATCCGGAATATGCAGGACGTCTGGGACGGGGACGGGTTAATCCATACAATGCCATTGCCAGTGTTTTAAAACCTCAGTTTGTTATCCATGAAAAAGTTCTGTCGGTTATAGATGACGACGGGGATAATGTCCTGAATCCCGGTGAATCTCTCAGACTTAATCTTACACTGCAGAATCAGCCCGGATGGCAGAATGGTAAAAATATCCGGGCAGTTCTCCGTTCAAAGGATCGGCAGATTCCGGTGACCGATTCGCTGGCAACATTTCCCGATCTTGTCTCTGCCCAGACAGGGACCCACACAGAGCCCCTGACTCTAACGGCTCTTCCCGGTGCCGAGCCCGGTGATAAAATTATCGAACTCCATGTTTATTCGGAAAATACTGACGGGACACCCTTTACGGATATTCTGGAACTCCCGGTTACGGTCTCCCTTTTCCAAAAAGGTTTTCCTGTGCCTCTGAGCGAACAGATCGTGTCATCTGTTCTGGTTTGGGATATTAATAATGACGGGCGGAAAGAGATTGTTGCAGGAACCATTGCCGGCAATATCATGGCCTGGAACGATGAGGGGGATACGTTGCCCGGTTTTCCCGTAACGACGGTTGGACTCATTCCGGGTGAAATTACGGCCGGTGATCTGAATAATAATGATACGTTAGAATTGGTAGCAGCCACAACAACCGGAAATGTAATTGTTTTTAATGGCTGGGGAATAGTTATCGCGAATTATAAAGCAGCCAATTCAATTGTTGCTTCACCGTCAATCGGACAGGTTGACGGGGGAAATGATCTGGAAATCGTTGTGGGAACAACCGGTAATCAGATCATTGCTTTAAAGAGAGACGGTTCTGTTGTAGCGGGTTTCCCCCTGAATGTGGGCAGTTCAGTCAGAACAAGTGTTTCGGTTGCCGATCCTGACCAGTTATCACCTGTATTGGCCTTTTCGACAGGAAGCGGAGATATAAATCTGACAAATGCGCAGGGTGTTTCACTGCCCGGCTGGCCTGTAAATTTTCCGGGTAAGAGAGCCACAACACCGGTTATCGTATCATTTAACAGATCTCTTATAATTGCTGCAGGATTATCTGACGGATCTTTTGTAATTCTCCGTGAAAACGGTACAATCAAACGTACAATATCCGGCTTGTCGACAGTTATTGCCGAACCGACTGTTGTTCGAACTCCTGCCGGACCGGCCTTTGCATATCCTTATGATGTGAGAAAAATCGGAATGGTGGATATGGACGGTAACAGTCTGCCGGACTGGCCGGTTACCTTTGAGCAGATTCCCTCCAGAGTAGCTGCTGCCGATCTGAATAACGACGGTCAGGATGAAATCATCGCTGTTTCCAATAACGGAAAAACAGGTGCATGGAATATTACCGGCGAATTGCTCCCCGGTTTTCCCCTTCTGTTAAATGAAAGCAATTCTTCCGGTCCGGCTGTTGCCGATCTGGATGGGGACGGAGATGCTGAAATTTTTGTTGTATCGTCTGTACGTCTTGCCGTTTGGGATATTAAAACACCATCGGCAGATGATAATTTACTGATGGTTGGCGGGCTTCGGGGGGGCGGACCGGCAAGAACCCACCGTTACGATTATGTTTTTTCCAGTATAACTGATCGTTTAATTCCGGAAAATTTTGAAATTACCGGGATCTATCCCAATCCGTTTAATCCTGTAACAACCGTCGCATGGATACAACCTATGGCAGGTGAAAGTATTCTTAAAGTTTATGATCTGACAGGGAAAGAGATATACCGAAAACATATTCCTGCCGTTCAGGGTGAAAATAAGTTGTTGCTTGAAGGAGAAGGATGGAGTTCCGGACTCTATATACTCAGAATACAACATGATGCAAATTATGCTGCCAGACGGCTGATATACTTAAAATAAAGGAGAACATATGAAACTGATGACGATACTCTTTGTAATGATGATCACGATTGTCAATGTTTATGGAGAGAATAAACAATTGATTGAATTACCGGCTCCCCAACGTACGGGAGGAATGCCCCTGATGGATGCGTTGAATTCGCGGTCAACAGCCAGGGATTTTTCAGAGAGAGAGCTATCCGATCAGGTTTTATCCAACCTTTTATGGGCTGCTTTTGGCATTAACAGGGAAAGCGGAAAAAGAACCGCTCCCTCTTCCCAGGGAAAAACAGAAATTGAAATCTATGTGGCCACCGGCAAGGGACTCTTTCTGTACATTCCTGAAAAAAATGCTATGGAGCAAATTCTGGACAAGGATATCCGTGGAAAAACGGGAAAACAGCTTTTTGTTAAAAAAGCACCGGTAAATCTTATTTTTGTTGCCAATTATAAAAAGGCCGGAAATGTGAACCCTGAAAAGTACAGATCCACTTCCGGCATGAATACGGGATTTATTTCCCAGAATGTTTATCTATATTGTGCTTCCGAAGGCTTGGGCACTGTTGTCCGCGGCTGGTTCGATAATGACAGTCTTAGAAAAGCCATGAATCTGGAAGATCATAAAGATATCATCCTGACTCAGACGGTTGGATACCCGAAGTGAATGAAGAATGATGGATTCTGAATTCTGAATTGATTTTTTGAATGAAGAATTTGGTTTAGTCTGTTAATTGAGATACCGGTAGCCGGGGTAGTCAAAAGTTGAAAGTCGAAAGTCAAAACCGCCTGGTTTGAACACATGAACGGTGAACAAAGTGAGCCAATTATCAATTACTCTTCATTCAATTCCAGTTCAATTATCTCTGACTTCACCCCTTTAATAACAGCAATTTTTCGTGCCAGTTCCTGATTCTGTTCATCCGAACCGCATAATTCCAGTATCAGTAATCCCTTTTCACTGCAATTTTCCAGGACACCGTCATGAATTCCCAAACGGGTTTTTATGATACACCCCCATGCAGTCAGGACCTTCTGCAGATTGACTGCTGCATCCTTGCGTTTGCCGACCAACACCAGAAGAATTGCTTTTTTCATCGTATGTTCCTTTTATGATTATTACCGAAATTCTAAATAAAATAACAGTTTATAAAGAAGGAGGCACGTAAAAATTCTCTTAATCGAATATTGATATAAATAAGCTTTTGTCGTAATATTAAAGTTGTGAAACAGGATATTTTGAAAACATCGAAAAAAAGTACTCATTATCAGGGGATATGTGATTTATGATGAAACTACGCCGTCAGGCAAGAGAAATGGCTTTGCAGGTACTTTATGCGCTTGAGATGAGCCATGAACCCATCGACCAGATAATCTCTGATGTTATGATTCTGAATGAAAACGCAGAGTGTGATGAAGTATTAATGCGTGAACTGGTGATGAAAACAGTCGGCAACCGGGATGCCATTGATGAAAGAATTCGGGACAGGTCCAGAAACTGGGATTTTAACCGGATTGCTTTAATTGATAAGATCATTCTCAGGCAATCCATTGCAGAACTGATTTACAGTGAGGATATTCCTCCCCGGGTCACCATATCCGAAGCAATAGAATTGGCAAAGAAATACTCAACAGAAGACAGTCATGTCTTTATTAATGGTCTGCTGGACAGGATTTATCACGACCTTATGGATGAAGGCAGAATATTCCCCGAAATTTTTGAAAAGCAGGAGAAAGAATGATTTTTGATCTTATTAAACGAATTTTTGGAACAAGTTCTGACAGATATATAAAAAAAGTATCATCCTATGTAGATGAAATAAATGCTGTTTATGAATCATTGCATGCAAAAAGTGATGACGATCTCAGAGCCCGTGTAAGGGAAATGATTGACTATGTTGATGCCAGGCGGCAGGAAGCCCGAAAAGAAGGGGAAGAACAGGGGCTTTCTGAAGAACAGATTGATGAAATTATTTATACGGCTGAGCAGGATGCCCTGAGGGATTTGATGGCAGAAGGTTTTGCTCTTGTGAAGCAGGCCTGTAAACGATTAGTTGGGAAAGAAATCAGGGTCATGGGACAGACCCAGATTTGGGATATGATTCCTTTTGATGTCCAGCTTTTAGGTGCTATTGTACTCCATCAGGGTGATATTTCTGAAATGAAAACAGGTGAAGGTAAAACCCTCGTGGCAACCATGCCGGTTTTCCTGAATGCTTTGACCCAAAGGGGTGTTCATATTGTAACAGTCAACGATTATCTGGCGGAACGCGATTCCCAATGGATGGGTGTGATCTATGAGTTTCTTGGCTTGTCGGTTGGTACCATTCTGAACACAATGCCCCCGGAATTCCGAAAAGAAAATTATGCCAAAGATATTGTTTACGGGACAAATAATGAATTCGGTTTTGATTATTTACGGGACAATATGGCTGTCAGTCTTGACGGTGTGGTTCAAAGAGGACATTATTATGCCATTGTGGATGAAGTTGACAGTGTTCTCATTGATGAAGCCCGAACCCCTCTGATTATTTCCGGTCCTGTTCAGTCCAATACCCATGAATCCTATAAAAATCTTAGAAGCAGTATCGAAAAACTTGTCCGGGCCCAGGAACGGTATGTGAACGGACTTCTGATAGATTTTAAACGTGGCAGTGATACCATGGATGATATGAAAAAAGGAACCATACTTCTTCAATGTCATCATGGTTTGCCGAAACACCCCGGGCTGCTGAAAATCCTGGAAGAATCCGGCATGAAAAAACTTATGCATGATACAGAATCGTATTACATGCAGGAAAAGCGTCTTCATGAGGTGGATGAAGAGCTCTATTATGCGATTGATGAAAGAAGCCATGTCATAGATATAAGTGAAAAGGGTCGCCAGTTGCTGGCTCCCAATGATCCGGATCAGTTTATTATTCCGGATATTGGGGATGAATTTGCGAAAATTGATCAGAATCCGGATCTGTCCGAACAGGAAAAGCAGGAAGAAAAGGACAGAATTCAAAGACTGCACAGCCGCCGCAGTGAGACTATACATAATCTTCAACAACTGTTACGGGCTTATTCATTATACAGCCGTGATGTGGATTATGTGGTAAAAGACGGAAAGGTTCTTATTGTTGATGAATTTACTGGCCGAATCCTGCCGGGGAGACGATACAGCGACGGACTCCATCAGGCAATAGAAGCTAAAGAGAAGGTCCGTATAGAAGGAGAAAACCAAACACTTGCGACAATTACCCTTCAGAATTATTTCCGTATGTATGATAAACTTGCTGGTATGACAGGCACGGCAGAAACGGAAGCCGCCGAATTTGGTGAAATTTATAAACTGGAAGTAGTGAGCATTCCCACAAACAAACCGGTGGTCAGAAATGACCGGAATGATGTGATTTACCGCTCCAAGCGTGAGAAATACCGGGCATTCATTGAAGAAATCATACATTCCTATAAATCCGGACAGCCTGTATTAGTCGGTACCATCAGTGTGGAAGTCTCTGAAATGCTCAGTAAAATGCTCCAGCGTGCCGGAATTCCGCACAATGTTCTCAATGCGAAGCAGCATCAGCGTGAAGCGGAAATTGTTGCCCGTGCCGGACATTACGGAGCCGTGACCATTGCAACCAATATGGCAGGCCGGGGGACGGATATTAAGATCACGGATGAAACCCGTCAGAAAGGCGGACTTAAAATCGTGGGAACTGAGCGCCATGAATCCCGGCGTATTGATTTACAGCTCAAAGGCCGGTCCGGACGCCAGGGAGATCCGGGCGAAAGCGTTTTCTTTCTTTCCCTCGAAGATGACCTGATGCGCCTGTTCGGCTCTGAAAGAGTCAGCTCAATTATGGACCGCATGGGCATTGAAGAAGGTGAAGTTATTTCCCATCCCATGATATCCCGATCCATTGAACGGGCACAAAAGAAAGTGGAAGAAAGGAACTTTGCCATTCGTAAACATCTGCTGGAATATGATGATGTGATGAATATGCAGAGGGAAGTTATATATGACCGCAGGAATTATGCCCTTCACGGCGGAAATCTCAGAGATGAAATTTATGGTATGCTGGAAAAATATATCCGTGAGACTGTAACTAAATTTACAGCCGAAGAAGATATTCATAACTGGGATTGGGAAGGCCTCCGCCAGGAAACAATTAATGTATTGATGACAGATGTCCACAGCGATGATATTCATGGTTCTGAGCCGGGCAAGATTGACCGTGAAGACATTTTCAGATATATACATGAACAGGCTTTGGCCACGTATAAGCGTAAACAGCAGATTATTCCTCCGGAAATAATGGGACGGTTGGAACGATGGGCTTATCTGATGACGGTTGATAATATATGGAAAGAACACTTATTTGAACTGGATCAACTGAAGGAAGGGATCGGACTTCAGGCATACGGCCAGAAAGATCCTCTGATTGCCTATAAATCTGAAGCCTATAAAATGTTTGAGGATATGCTAAGCCGGATAGACAGGGAATCCCTCCGTTTGATCTACCGGACTGAAATTCGTATGGAAGCAGAACCACGTCCTGAACAAAAACCTGTTAATATGGTTACCAGGCATGCTTCAACGGATAATATGGCCTATCAGCAACCAGGCGGACAATCCCCGGAACCGACACAGGCAGGTAAACATCAGCCCATTCGGCGAACCGAAAGAAAAGTCGGCCGAAACGAACCCTGTCCCTGCGGAAGTGGTAAAAAATATAAACATTGTTGTGGAGCCAATACTTAAATAATGATCTTTTCGGGAATCTATATATAGAATCAGGGATTTTTCTAATAATAATATTTAATATTCCAGTCTGTCCCTTGATGAGGACATGAAAAGAATTAATACACCTGCAACATTGAATGGTGAATTATTCCTACGGGATGGATGGTATTTTAAACACATATACGTGTATTAATGTAATAGGTAAAATCAAAAAAAATCCGTTTACTTATTTTTTTCTTTAAGGTTTTTTAACTTGAATTCAATGGTTTCGCTGAGTTTACTTACATCAAAAGGTTTAGTGATGTAATTATCAGCACCAACGGCAAAGGCATCTTCCAAATCTTGCATCTGCCCTTTTGCAGACAACATGAATACAGGAATATTCCGGGTATCAGGATTCTTCTTTAATCGTGAACACACCTCTAAACCGTCTATTTCCGGCATCATAATATCAAGAAGAATTAAATCCGGGTTTTCACTGACCGCCTTTTCAAGACCTTCTTTACCATCAACAGCCACAACAACATCGTGCCCGTCTAATAGAAGATTATATTTTACCAGTTTTCGGATATTTTCTTCATCATCAACAACAAGTATTTTCATAATAACTCCTTTTTAAATTTATTGAATTTCAATCAGGGAACTCACTTAAGGTCCAATACAGGTTGATCGTACTTATTAACTCAACAAATTGTAAATAATCAACCGGTTTTACCATATATCCGGATATGCTGTAATTTAAAGAATCCACCTTATCTTTTTCTTCCTGGGAAGTCGTAAGGATAATAACCGGTATTGAAAGGATTTTTTGATCGGACATACGCTGCTTTAAGAATTCCAGTCCATTCATTTTCGGCATGTTTAAATCCAGGAGAATCAGACATGGCTTGGGGTTTTGGGGGTCTTTGAGAAATGCAAGGGCTTCTTCTCCGTTAGTTACCGTGAAAATCTCATTTGTGATTTTGATTTGTTTGAACGCTCTTAGAATTGTCATCCTGTCAATGGCATCATCTACAACAACTAAGATGGCTTTGTTTTGATTCATTTAATTTTACTTTTTTGGGGAATTGAAACTTTAAAAAAACTCCCTTTATTTTCTTCACTGATAACATCAATGGTACCATGATGATCCTTGACGATCTTTAATACAATGGATAATCCCAGTCCGGTTCCTTGGATCTGCATGTTTGGCCTGTGAACACGATAGAATTTATTAAATATTTTATCCTGTTCACTTTTAGATATCCCCAATCCGTTATCTTCCACTTCAAAAATGACATGAGAATCGCTTTTTTTCAGCCGGATTGAGACTTTTCCTTTGTTGGGCGTAAATTTCAAAGCATTACTGAGCAAATTTACAATAACCTGAATCATGGAATCCCGATCACCTAAGATTTCAGGAATATCCTCTTCCTTTTCATAACTCAGATCAATCTGTTTATCTTCAGCCTGTGTTTTATAAACAAGGAACGCATCTTCAATTACTTCGTTCAAATGGAGCGTTTTTAATTCATAAGTAATTTTTCCGGCTTCGATTTTCGAGATACTTAAAACATCCTCTATAAGACGTGCCAGTCGTTTGCTCTCATTAAAAATAATCTCAATGAATTCTTTTTTCAAATCATCAGGCATATTGTCTTTACGGAGTATAGTATTAGAAAAACCCATGATTGATGTGAGGGGTGTTCTAAGTTCATGAGAAACGCTGGAAACAAAATCGGTTTTCATTCTGTCAATTTCTTTTTCCTGTGTTATATCTCTCAGTATGAATACTTTCCCGGCCGATTCTCCGTCAACATCCTCAAAAGTATTTCCTGTAACATACAAAATACGGTGTTTGGGATCTGTTACAATCAGCTCAAGATTGATAATGTTATCCTCATGGAGTGATTCCATTAATGTACTTCCTGAGGCCTCACAATGAATCAGAAGATCATTTAACCGCGGGAGCGGGGGCAGGGGATCATTCAGGTTTAGAAGATCCTTAACTTTTTCGTTATATATGATCACATTATTTTTTGAATCAATTACAACGACACCATTTCCTATACTGTGAAGGATAATATTTAATCGTTCACGGCTCTGAAAGAGCTCTTTTTCCGATTGTTTCCGTTCGGAAATATCCCGTGCAACACCGATTGATGCACGTGGAATGCCATTTTCATCATGAAGAAGAGATGTGGAAAGCATTATCGGAAATTCCGTTCCGTCTTTCCGTCGGTTATAAATTTCACCTTGCCAGCCTCCGCTCAATGTATCCTGATAGATTGCTTTTTGCAGCGCTTCATTATTTATTATATTTCGTGAACGAACCATACTTATATTTTTACCGATCAGTTCATCACGGCGATACCCGTATGTTTTTAAAAAAGTATTGTTTACAAAAATAATATTGTCATTTAAATCGGTTACGCTTACTGCTTCACTGATACTTTTAATGGCATGTGCCAGCATATTGATCTCTTCTTCGGCCTTTTTTCTGTCCGATATATCTCTTATAACGGCAAAGGTTGCCACGGATCCTTCATAATCAATGATTGAAACATTGGCTTCAACTTCGATCTCTTTTCCGTCTTTATTTAAGAAATACGTTTCATATTTTTCTGGTACTTCTTCTCCTAACTGTCTCCTTTCGAAGCGGTCCATAAGAATTTTCAATCCTCTTCTGGAGTAGATCTTATGGTAATTAATATTATTCATCTCTTCTGTGGAGTAGCCCAGCATTTCTGCAAAACGATTATTATAAAAAATAAACTCTTCATTCTGGCTAATTACTATGCCGTCATTAATGGAATCAACCAACAAACGGTATTTATCTTCGGACTTTTTTAATGTTAGTCGGGCCAAATGGCTTTGTATGGCCGCCCCCATAGTCCTTGCAACCGTTTTCAACGCTTCAATTTCAGCCGTTGCCCAATCTCTTTCTTCCAGACAGTCATCCAAACCAATATAACCCCACCAGTCATTATCCACATTAATGGGGACGAGTACCAACGACTTAATGTCCTGATCACCTAAAATTATTTTTTCTGATGAATTGAATTGTGAATAATTCTTAAAATAAATTTTATCCTGGCTCAGTAATTCATAAACGGCATCAGCATTTCCCTCGTAAGGCAGTTGAGAAAGAACCGGGCTGTTTAACTGGGGTTCAATACCCTCGGCAGCCCATTCATACAGTAATTTCATGCACAGAACATTGCTCTCATTGTAGACATTTTTAAAAATATAGCATCTGTCTGCAGATGTGGCTTTTCCAACCAGTTCCATACTTGTATTCATGGCTTTTTCCACATCTTCGCCGGAAAGCATGAGTTCTGCCACATTGCCAAGTGCCTCAAGAATTTGGTCACGGCGCTTAAGAATCATCTGATCCCGTTTCCGCTCGGTGATATCCCGGACAATCAGCATTATGGTTTTCTGATGATGGGTCGTAAAGGCGGAATGAGATATTTCAACATCCGATTTTAAGCCGCTTCTATTTATAAGGAATGTTTCGAAAATTTTTGAACCTCTGCCGGTTTTCTGAAGTTCATTCAGATTCAGTTCCGGAAATAAAATTTGATAAGGATTATTTATAAGATCGTCTTTGTCATAGCCGGTTAAGGATAAAATCACTTCATTGACTTCAAGAATTTTTTGATTTTCCTTTAAGACCAGAATACCATCGTGTGCTTTCTTAAAAAGTGAAGAGAATCTTAATTCGCTCCCCTTCAGTTTTTCTTCCAGATCAATTTTATAGAAGAACATGTCAATGGTTGCCTGCAGTTCCCGTTCTTCAAAAGGCTTGATTAAATAACCGTATGGTTCGGAGGCTTTTGCCATATTCAGTGTGTTCTCATCAGCATAGGCCGTTAGAAAAATAATCGGGGTGTTATACCTTTTATGAATGATTTCCGCTGCTTCTGATCCTCTCATTGTTCCTTCAAGGACCATATCCATTAATATCAAATCAGGAAGATATTCGCCCGCTTTTTTTATTGCATCCGGGCCATTAGATATAATTTCCAAAACATCATATCCGAAACCTTCCAGTGTTACCCTGAGATCCTCTGCAATGATCCGTTCATCTTCTACAACAAGTATTCTCTTTTTATTCATAACATCTTTGACCCTGTTATGCTAATCAATCGTGAATGTTGGACATTATTTATTCTTTCAAATTTTTCCTGCATTAAGCAAGATAATGATTTTGTTTATTCTGTTCGCCAATTTAATAAAATTAAGAACTGATTTCATAATATCTTATAGTTATTGAACCATTCTTATTTTTTGGAAAAAAATTATTATTCGATTCAGAAAAAAATGTTTTAATAAGCCGCGGAGCAATTCTTAATAGTCAAATAAAAAAAAGGAATTTTTGTTTGCATGATGAAATCAATTCTTCTTATATTTCTAAGCTTTTTGAAAAATAGCATTGCGCCACCATAGCTCAGCTGGTAGAGCGGCGGTTTTGTAAACCGTTGGTCGCTGGTTCGATTCCGGCTGGTGGCTCAGGCAAACAAAGGGGTCAGTGGCCGAGCGGTCAATGGCAGCAGACTGTAAATCTGCCGGCGGAAGCCTACGGTGGTTCAAATCCATCCTGGCCCACTTTGCGGGTGTAGTTCAGTGGTAGAACATCAGCCTTCCAAGCTGATTACGTGAGTTCGATTCTCATCACCCGCTCCAGATCATTGAAAGAGGACTTGGGAGGACAACGTGGAAATTGTCCGCTTGAACCAGAATTCATACATAACGGGATACATTAAGCCTGTCACTTGTATTTTTTCTGGTGACAGGCTTTTTTTTGCCCACGTAGCACAGTCGGTAGTCGCGCTTCCTTGGTAAGGAAGAGGTCACCGGTTCAAGTCCGGTCGTGGGCTCAATGATTATTGAAAACTTTCAGTTGAGGAGTTATCATGGCAAAGAAAAAATTTGAGAGAACGAAGCCGCATGTAAACATAGGCACGATCGGTCATGTAGATCATGGCAAGACGACGTTAACAGCGGCGATCACGTATGTATTGGCAAAGGCCGGCGGTGCAGAGATCCGTTCCTTTGACAGTATTGACAATGCGCCGGAAGAGCGAGAGCGTGGGATCACGATCGCGACAGCTCATGTAGAATATGAGACGTCCAACCGTCACTATGCCCATGTGGACTGTCCGGGACATGCAGATTATATCAAGAACATGATCACGGGTGCCGCCCAGATGGACGGTGCCATATTGGTAGTGAGTGCCGCAGACGGCCCCATGCCCCAGACGCGTGAACACGTATTGCTTGCCCGTCAGGTGAATGTACCGTCGATGGTAGTATTCATGAACAAAGTAGATATGGTAGATGATCCGGAGCTGTTGGATCTGGTGGAGATGGAACTTCGCGAACTGTTGGATGAGTATGAGTTTCCGGGAGACGATACGCCGATAATCCGTGGCTCCGCCCTTGAAGCATTAAACAATCCGGATGATGAAGAGAAGACGAAATGCATCTACGAACTGATGGACGCAGTTGACAGCTACATCCCGGAGCCGGTCCGCGCCGTAGACAAGCCGTTTTTGATGCCGATAGAAGATGTATTTTCCATAACAGGCCGCGGCACGGTAGGCACAGGCCGTATAGAACGGGGAATCATCCGAGTGGGTGAGGAAGTGGAGATCGTGGGTATTGAGAAACTGACGAAGAAGACAGTCGTGACGGGAGTTGAGATGTTCCGTAAGCTTCTGGATCAGGGTCAGGCCGGCGACAATGCAGGATTGCTGCTTCGCGGTGTAGACAAGACATATCTTCGCCGTGGCATGGTTTTGGCAAAAACAGGTTCAATTACCCCCCATACAAAGTTCAAGGCCGAGGTCTACATTCTGAAGAAGGAAGAAGGCGGCCGTCATACACCGTTTGTACGTGGATACCGTCCCCAGTTTTATTTTCGGACAACAGACGTGACCGGATCGGTAGAACTACCTGAAGGCGTTGAAATGGTTATGCCCGGAGACAACATCTCCTTTGTTGTAGAGCTGATCGTTCCCATCGCCATGGAAAAAGAGCTGCGTTTCGCAATCCGCGAAGGCGGACGGACCGTAGGCGCCGGCGTCGTTACCGATATCATTGAATAAAGAAAGACTATTATTGAGGACCGACTATGCGTGATACAATTATCTTAGCTTGCAGCGAATGCAAACGCAGAAACTACACGACAACCAAGAACAAAAGAAAACATCCGAATCGTGTAGAATTTAAAAAATACTGTCCCTGGTGTCAGACGCATACGGTGCATAAAGAAACCCGATAATGTATTTTCGGACAGGTCCGTAGTTCAATTGGCAGAGCAGCGGTCTCCAAAACCGCAAGTTGGGGGTTCGAATCCCTCCGGACCTGCGAAGAAGAGAGGTTAAAATGATAAGAAAAATCAAAGAGTTCATAACAAGTGTTCAATTCGAAATGAAGAAGGTAACATGGCCCAGCTTTGACGAGTTGAAAGGATCAACGAAAATTGTAATCTTTTTTTCCGTGATTCTGGTTGTTTTCTTGTTTGTTGTAGATTTTATCCTCTCAAAATCTGTTCATGTAATTTTATATTAAAATAAGTGATGTATATCATGAAATGGTACACAGTAAAAGCATTTTCCGGTAAAGAGCGACAGGTTGCAGAAAGGATCCTCTATGAGGCCGAAGCCAGAAAACTCAGTGAATTTATTGAGGATGTTCTGGTTCCGACTGAAAATGTTGTGGAGATGCGCGAAGGGAAAAAGCGTTCCCGTGTAAAAGTATTTTATCCCGGTTACATCATGATAAAAATGGAATTGACAAAAGAGACAAAATTCTTTGTTGAGAATGTTTCCGGAGTCATAAGCTTTGTTGGTCCGAAGGGTGAACCTCAGCCTTTGACCGATAATGAAGTGCGCCGAATACAGGGTGAAGTTGAAAAGAAAGACGGCCGTGAGGTCATAGCTACACCTTTTGAAATCGGTGACCCCGTTAAAATTGTTGACGGACCCTTTGTTGATTTTTCTGGAGTTGTTCAGGAAATCAATGAAGAGAAAAAGAAGTTGAAAATAATGGTCAGCATATTCGGCAGATCAACGCCGGTAGAGCTTGACTATTTGCAAGTTGAACGTGAAAAATAGGTTGTAAAGAATGGCAAAGAAAATTACTGCTGTCATCAAATTGCAACTCCCTGCAGGACAGGCAAATCCATCACCGCCCGTGGGTCCGGCTTTAGGTCAGCACGGTGTGAATATCATGGAGTTTTGTAAAGCATATAATGCTAAGACTTCAGATAAAATGGGTTTAATTATACCGGTTGTTATTACTGTTTATGGTGACCGGTCTTTTTCATTTGTTACCAAGACCCCTCCTGCGGCAGTATTGCTAAAAAAAGCGGCAAAGATCCAGAAAGGATCTCCGGAATCCAACAAGACAAAGGTGGGGAAGATTTCCCGAAAAGATCTTCAGGAGATCGCTGAATTAAAGATGCAGGACCTGAATGCACATACCGTGGAGGCAGCCATGGAAATGATTGCCGGTACAGCACGAAGTATGGGCCTTCAGGTTGAAGGATAGAGGAGGCAAAGTGATATCATGAAACGAAGTCGGCGATATCTGGACCTGTTGCAAAAAGTGGACAAAGAACAGGAATATCCTCTTCTTGAAGGAATTCAGCTTTTGAAACAGGTAGCGACTGCGCGCTTTGACGAGTCTGTAGAATTGAGCGTAAACCTTGGGGTGGAACCGAAATATGCGGATCAGATGGTCCGGGGAACGGTTATTCTGCCTCATGGTACCGGCAAGGCCGTACGCGTCCTTGTCCTGGCTCAGGGAGATAAAGTCAAAGAAGCATTGAAAGCCGGTGCCGATTACGCCGGTCTTGAAGAATATGTTGATAAAATTCAGGGTGGCTGGCTTGATTTTGATGTGGTAATTGCCACACCGGATGTTATGCGCCATATCGGTAAACTCGGACGCGTCCTTGGTCCTCACGGACTCATGCCCAATCCGAAAACAGGTACCGTCACTCAGGATATTACTCAGGCTGTTCAGGACAGTAAATCCGGTAAGATCAGTTTCCGGGTAGACAAATACGGTATTATTCATGTGGGCGTTGGAAAGATTTCCTTTGAGGAAGATAAAATCGTTGAAAACGTAAAAGCAATGATCGCAACCCTCGTCAAACTCCGTCCCCAAAGTGCCAAAGGACTGTATTTACGGAAAATCACCCTCACATCAACGCAGGGTCCCGGAATTAAAATCGAAAAGCAAACAGCCTTAGCTTAGGAGATGAGAGAATGCCAACCCCTGTAAAAATTGATCTCGTCGGGAAAGTCACAGAAGAAATAAACAGTTCAAAAGCTGTTTATTTTGCGGACTATCTCGGCCTGAATGTTGAACAGATCAACAATCTGCGTGCCAGAATGTTTGAGCAGAATATCGGTATGCAGGTTGTGAAGAATACTTTGATCAAAATTGCTCTGGAAAATGCCGGTTATTCAGTGGACAAAAAGCAGTTCCTTACAGGATCTACAGCGCTTGTTTACGGAAAAGTCGATCCGGTTGTTCCGGCTAAGCTTTTAAACGCTTTTAAAAAAGAGACTAAAGATCTTGGCAAACCTGATGTGAAAGCAATTCTGTTCGAAGGTAATTTCTATGGAGCCGAAAAAATGAATGAAATTGCAGATCTGCCAGTACGTGAAGTCCTGCTTGCAAAATTCCTCAGCGGAATTTCTTACCCGATGCAGCAGGTTCTTGGAGTTCTGCAGGCACCTATGAGAAATCTTCTGGGTGTCATGAATGCTTTAAAAGATAAAAAACAATAGTGCGAGATAAGGAGGACGAAAGTCATGGCCGAAGTTACACGTGCCGATGTGTTAGGATACCTTGAAAATGCAAATATGCTGGAAATTTCCGAACTGATCAAGGAGATCGAGAGTAAATTCGGAGTTACAGCTGCTGCTCCTGTTGCTGTTGCTGCTGCCCCCGCCGCTGCCGCTGCTGCTGAGGAAGTCGAGGAAAAAACAGAATTTGATGTTGTGATGACAAGTTTTGGTGACAAAAAAATCAATGTGATCAAAGAAGTTCGTCAGATTACATCTCTTGGACTCAAAGAAGCAAAGGATCTCGTTGAAGGGGTCCCGAGTACAATCAAAGAAGCTTTGTCGAAAGATGAAGCTGAAAAAGTAAAGAAACAGCTTGAAGAGGCTGGTGCAACTGTAGAACTGAAATAATTGCACAGATGGCAACTGCTGGGCCATTAAAAGTTGTATTTATGGGCCATCTTCGCATGCTGATGGCTCTTATTTCTTTCTTATGAAATAATATTAGGGAGGATTTCTTTTGAGAAATCTGTCAGGTCTCGTTAAGCGGAAATCTTTCTCACGAATCTCACGGGTGCTTGAGATCCCCGATCTTTTAAGCATTCAATTGGATTCATTTAATGAATTCCTTCAATTGGATAAAAAGCCTGAAAATCGTGAGAATATCGGCCTTGAGCAGGCCTTCAGAGTGATTTTTCCTATCGAAGATTCACACAATACCTTTGCTTTGGATTATGTGAGTTACAATATTGGAAAACCACGTTATTCCGAAAAAGAGTGTTTGGAACGGGGGATTACTTTCGCTGCCCCCCTCAAAGCAAAACTGATTCTTAAAATTGCTGAAGAAGATGCAGAACCCGGAGTCTATTCCGAGAGTATTGAACAGGAAGTTTTCCTGGGAAATATTCCTTTTATGACTCCAAGGAGCACCTTTATTATTAACGGAGCCGAACGGGTTATTGTGAGTCAGCTTCAAAGATCCCCGGGTGTTTTCTTTAATGATGCCCGTCATCCGAACGGTTCTATTCTTTATAATGCCCGTATCATTCCTTTCAGAGGTTCATGGGTTGATATAACTACGGATATCTTTGATGCAATCTATGTTACGATTGATCGTCGGAAAAAATTTCCTGTATCAATTCTTCTCCGTGCTGTGGGCTTTAATTCAGATTATGATATTCTCAAACAGTTTGACGTTTTAAAAGAAGTTCAGGTTTCGAATAAACTGGTGGGAATGACCCTGATTCACAGCATTATTAATGAGGAAACAGGGGAAATTTATCTTACGGCCGGTGCCGGTGAAGATGAACGGCTTGTTCTTGAAGCATCCCATGTCAATACCCTGAAAGATGCCGGAGTTAAAAAAATTGATGTGGTGGATCCTGATAAAGAAGTCGATTTTAAACTGCTGGCCAATTCCATCCGCCGGGAAAAAGATAAAATGGACTCGGACCGGATTGCCGCAGGCGGCCCGAACCAGGAAGATGCTCTTTTGTATCTGTACCGTAATTTACGGAATGGAGACCCGCCGAATCTTGAAACAGCACAGAAATTTGTAGAAAAACTCTTCTTCAGTCCGAAAAAATATGACCTGGGTGAGGTCGGCCGTTACAGAATGAACAAAAAGTTCAATATGAATGTTCCTCTGGAAAATACGGTTATTACTCCCGATGATTTTATTTATATCGTTCAGCATCTGATCAAGATGAGACGTGGCGATAAACTATCCGATGATATTGATCATCTGGGTAACCGCCGGGTAAGAACAGTGGGTGAACAACTTGCTAATCAGTTCTCTATTGCCTTTACCCGTATGTCACGAACGATTCGGGACCGGATGAATATTCACCGTGCTGAAAATCTTACGCCTCAGGAACTGGTTAACAGCCGGATTATTACATCTGTTATTAATACGTTCTTTGGAACATCACAGATGTCACAATTTATGGACCAGACCAACCCTTTGGCAGAGTTGACGCATAAACGCCGCTTATCTGCTCTGGGTCCCGGTGGTTTAACCCGGGAAAGAGCCGGTTTCGAAGTCCGTGATGTTCACTATACTCACTATGGACGGCTTTGTCCTATTGAAACACCAGAAGGTCCCAATATCGGTTTGATTTCATCTCTTGCATCCTATGCCGTCGTTAACCGGCTTGGATTCATTGAAACACCCTACAGAAAAACCCGTGTTAAAGACGGTAAAGTATTTGTGACCAACGATGTGGAATATCTTTCTGCAGATGATGAAGATCGCAGCATGATAGCCCAGGCAAATGCTCTGCTGAATGAAGACAGTTCATTTTCCCTGGATATTGTGAAATGCCGGGAAGGTGCCGATTATCCTGCCGTTCCGCCCCAAAAGGTGGATTTTATGGATGTGGCGCCCATTCAGATTGTAAGTGCAGCTGCCAGCCTGATCCCATTTCTTGAGCATGATGATGCTAACCGTGCCCTTATGGGAAGTAATATGCAACGTCAGTCCGTACCGTTGCTCACACCATCCACACCTATCGTTGGTACCGGACTTGAAGGTGTAGTTGCCGTGGACAGCCGCGCTATTATCACAGCAGATACGGACGGTGTTATTGAATATGTTGACGCTGATAAAATTGTTCTCCGTCCCATAGATGGTTTCGATGCCTCTGTTTCCCTTGATGAAAACGAAGGACGGTATGTCTATCATCTGAAGAAATACCAGAGAACCAACCAGGATACCGCTATCAATCAGCGGCCTATTGTCCGTAAGAATCAGGTTGTGAAACTGGGACAGCCCCTTGCTGACGGTACATCCACCAATAATGGTGAACTGGCTCTTGGCCGGAATGTGATGGTTGCCTTCATGCCATGGCGCGGATACAATTTTGAAGACGCGATCGTTCTGAGTGAACGGATGGTAAAAGAAGATGTCTTTACTTCTGTTCACGTCAAGGAATTTGAACTTGAGGTCCGGGAAACAAAACGGGGAAGTGAGGAACTAACCCGGGAAATTCCCAATGTGTCCGAAGACGCTACAAAAAATATTGAAGAAAACGGTATTATCCGTATCGGTGCGCAGGTTAAACCGGGCGATATTCTTATCGGTAAAGTTACACCCAAGGGTGAAACGGATCCCACACCGGAAGAAAAACTGCTCCGGGCTATCTTCGGTGAAAAAGCCGGGGATGTGAAAGATGCTTCAAAAAGAGCTGAACCGGGAACCTCCGGTGTGGTTATTGATACCCGTCTTTTTGTCCGTAAGGGTAAAGAATCCCGCAGGGACGAGAAAATCAAGACGGAAAAACTCGATGAAGAACTGAAACGCCGCCTTGCCGCACTGACCGGTAAAATGAACCGCAAACTTTTAGCCCTTTTGGAAGGACACCTTTGTAAAGGCATTTATGACAAAGGTGGAAATCCAATTGTGGGTGAAGGGCGTGAATGGAAAACCGATCTTCTGGAATTGCTGGATTTCAGACGGGTTGATCTTGAAAAACCCTGGATTGATGATCTGAAACAATATGAAAAAATTCTGAAACTCATTGAGAATTTCCAGGATGTCCAACAGGAAATTCAATATGAAATTGATAATGAAAAATTTAAGGTAAAAGCAGGTGACGACCTTCAACCGGGAGTATTGCAGCTGGCTAAAGTTTATATTGCCAGCAAGCGTAAGATTCAGGTTGGGGATAAAATGGCAGGACGCCACGGTAATAAAGGCGTGGTTTCCATTATTGTCCCCGAGGAAGATATGCCGTTTTTACCGGATGGAACCCCTGTGGATATCGTTCTGAATCCTCTGGGTGTTCCTTCACGTATGAACCTTGGACAGCTGTATGAAACCATGCTTGGATGGGCCGGAAAGAAACTGGGACTCTACTATGAAACCCCTGTTTTCGACGGTGCCCGTTACAGTGATGTTCAGGAAGAACTGAAAAAGGCCGGATTACCTGAAAACGGGAAATCGGAACTCTTCGATGGTCGTTCCGGAGAAAAAATCTATGACTCGGTGGCAGTTGGCCAGATTTATATGATGAAACTGGCTCACATGATCGAGGATAAAATGCACGCAAGATCTACAGGTCCTTATTCACTGATTACGCAGCAGCCCCTGGGCGGAAAAGCCCAGTTCGGTGGTCAAAGATTCGGTGAAATGGAAGTCTGGGCTCTCGAAGCATACGGCGCCGCCTATACACTTCAAGAAGTTCTTACCGTTAAATCCGATGATGTAGACGGCAGATCCAAAGTCTATAATGCTATCGTTAAAGGTGAAAATCTGTCCGATTACGGTATACCGGAATCATTTAACGTCCTATTAAAAGAACTTCAGGGATTGGGTCTTGAAGTGGATCTTATTTAGGATCCATTGATAAAAAAGGAGGAATTCACCTTGAGTGTGAAATTCAATGCTTCACAAGATACAAAAAAGGATTTCAGCAAGATCATTCTGAGACTGTCTTCACCGGAATCTATTCTCAGTAAATCCCGTGGAGAAGTGCTGAAACCCGAAACAATCAATTACCGTTCCTATAAACCGGAAAAAGATGGTTTGTTCTGCGAGAAAATCTTTGGACCGGTAAAGGATTGGGAATGCCATTGCGGTAAATACAAGCGTATCCGATATAAAGGTATTGTTTGTGACCGCTGCGGTGTGGAAGTGACCCGTAAAAAGGTCCGTCGCGAAAGAATGGGACATATTACACTGGCCGTTCCTGTTGCTCATATATGGTATTTAAAATCCATTCCGTCTAAACTGGCTAATGTTCTTGGAATGTCTGCCAAAAATATTGAACAGGTCATTTACTACGAATCCTATATTGTCATTCAGTCCGGTAATGCCGTTGTCGAAACGGAAAACGGAAAAACCAGGCCTGTAGAAGCGCTGGAATTGATTGATGAAGAAACATATCTGGATTTGCTCTATAAGTATGGTGAAGAAGCTGAAGAGACTATCCCTCAGGATTCTCTCTTTATAGCTAAAACAGGTGCTGAAGCCCTGTATGATATTTTAGTTGATCTGGATATTCCAAAAGTCATAGATACACTGAAAAAAGACCTGAAAAAGAGTACATCTGCTTCCGATCAGGCTGATATCGTAAAACGTCTGAAAATTCTAAAGGCTTTTCAGACGGAAGGTGATCTGCCCCCGGTTAACAGACCGGAATATATGATTCTGAAAGTTCTGCCCGTTATCCCGCCCGAACTCCGTCCCCTGGTTCCCCTTGAAGGAGGCCGTTTTGCCGCATCGGATCTGAATGACCTGTACAGACGAGTTATTATCCGCAACAACAGACTGAAACAATTGATTGATATCAAAGCACCGGATGTCATTCTTCGCAATGAAAAAAGAATGCTTCAGGAAGCAGTGGACAGCCTTTTTGATAACAGCAGACGGCGTACAGCCGTTCGGTCCGGCACACGGCGTCCCCTTAAATCCCTGAGCGATATGCTGAACGGTAAAGAAGGCCGTTTCCGCCAAAATCTTCTGGGTAAACGAGTGGATTATTCGGGACGTTCAGTCATTGTTGTTGGGCCGGAACTGAAAATTCATGAGTGCGGTTTACCCAAACTGATGGCAACCGAGCTTTTTAAACCTCATCTGGTTCATGAATTGCTGGTAAGGGGTAAGGCTACAACGCCTAAAACTGCTAAAAGCATGGTCGAAAAACGCACACCGGAAGTTATGGAGCTTCTGGAATATGTTGTAAAAGATCATCCTGTTCTTCTGAACAGGGCTCCTACCCTCCACAGACTGGGAATCCAGGCTTTTCAGCCTGTTCTGGTGGACGGTAAGGCCATCCGTGTTCATCCTCTTGTCTGTGCTGCTTTTAATGCAGACTTTGACGGAGATCAGATGGCTGTTCATGTGCCTCTGTCTTTTGAAGCTCAGATCGAGTGCCGTATGCTTATGCTTGCCAGTAATAATATCTTGCATCCGGCTCATGGGAATCCCATATCTATCCCTTCACAGGATATGGTGCTGGGCACCTATTACATAACACGCGGTAAGAGCAACCAGATGGGTGAAGGTATGGTCTTCAGCTCCTATGATGAAGCTCTGCTTGCCTTTGAAAATAAACGGGTTACTCTTCATGCAAAAGTAAAACTCCTAAAGGACGGAAAGCTTATTGATACAACAGTTGGCCGTATAAAATTCAATTCTATCGTTCCCAAAGGAATGATCTATTATAATGAATTGATAACAAAAAAGCGGCTTGAAGCTATTATTGCCGAAGCGAACCGTCAGGTAGGCCTCCAGGATACTGCAAAGTTTCTGGATGATCTGAAGGATCTTGGATTTGAACTGGCTACAATGTCCGGCGTATCCATCGGCTTAAGCGATGTCATGATACCTGAAGATAAGTTTACCATCATTAATAAAACCCAGGCTCAGGTAGATTCCATTAATTTAAAGAGAAATAAAGGGGTTTTAACGGAAAACGAACGGTACAATAAGGTTATTGATGCGTGGTCAAGAACAACGGATCAGGTTCAGGCATCCATGAATAAAATCCTGCAGGATAACCGTGAAGGTTTTAATCCGATCTATATGATGTCTGATTCAGGTGCCAGAGGTTCGAAAGATCAGATGAAACAGCTTGCCGGTATGAGAGGATTGATGAATAAACCTCAAAAATCCATGACCGGCGGTGTGGGTGAAATTATTGAAACACCCATCACGTCAAATTTCAAAGAAGGTCTGTCTGTTCTGGAATACTTTATTTCAACTCACGGTGCCCGTAAGGGACTTTCGGATACAGCTCTTAAAACTGCTGATGCAGGATACCTGACCCGTCGTTTGGTTGATGTTGCACAGGATGTTGTGATTAGTGAAGATGACTGTGAAACCATTAACGGTATTGAAGTTCATGCTATTAAAGATGGTGATCAGATTATTGAACCGTTGTCTGAACGTATAATCGGCCGTATATCTCTGGATGATATTATTGATCCCATTACAGATAAATTGCTGGTTAATTCCGGTGAAATGATTGATGAGGTTAAGGCCAGACTTGTGGATGACAGTAATGTGGAAACCGTCATGATTCGCTCAGTATTAACCTGTGAATCAAAGGAAGGTGTCTGTGCCAAATGTTACGGACGAAACCTTGCTACGAATACGCTGGTGAACCAGGGTGAAGCTGTTGGTATTATTGCTGCACAGTCTATTGGTGAACCCGGAACACAGTTGACGCTTCGTACATTCCATATCGGTGGAACAGCAAGTCATGTGATTGAAGAATCACATCAGCCTGCCCGTTATGAAGGTCAGGTTGTTTTTTCTGATAATCTTCATGTTTCTGATAAAAAATTTGCTGATGAAGGCACTAATCTGAATTATCGTGTCGTTCTTGTACGTAACGGAAAAATGAGTATCTATGACAGCAATAACCGGGAATTGATCACCTATACCGTTCCTCAGGGGGCAAAAGTATATGTCTCCGATGGCGAAACGGTAGAGAAAAATACGATTCTTTATGACTGGGATGTTTACAACGAACACATTGTATCCCGTTATGAAGGATATGTAAAACTTGTGGATCTGATCCCCGGAGTTACATACGATGAGGTTTCCGATGCTTCCGGTTATAAGGAATGGCAGATTATTGCTTCCAAAGACCGGGATAAAACTGCGCGTGTGATCATTACGGATGAAGAGGGTAATTTCATTGGCAAAGCAATCAATTTACCTGAAACATCCTCACTTCTTGTTCAGGAAGGTCAGAAAGTTTTACAGGGAGAAACCCTTGCCAAACGCTCGAAAGAGACCACCCGCAGTAATGATATAACCGGCGGTCTTCCCCGGGTATCCGAACTATTTGAAGCCCGCAATCCTTCCAATGAAGCCATTGTAAGTGAAGTTAATGGTTATGTTCAGTTTGACAGGTTGTCAAAAGGTATTCAAACTGTTCGGGTCAGAAATGATCTGGGTGAATTATATACATACAAAATTCCGCCGGGAAAACACATTCTTGTCCATGACAGCGATTACATACATGCCGGCGATCCTATCTGTGACGGCGCGATTCCGCCGAAAAAAATCCTCAATATCAAAGGGATGTATGAAGTCCAGAAATATCTGGTGAATGAAATTCAGCATGTTTACCGACTGCAGGGTGTGAGAATCAATGACAAACATATTGAAGTCATTGTTCGCCAGATGTTGCAGAAAGTGGAAATCAGTGAACCCGGTGATACAGAGTATCTGGTCGGGGACAGAGTTTCACGTCAGAATGTTCAGGAAAGTAATGATAAAATTATGAATATGGTCCGAATAAACGATTCAGGGGATACGGCTTTGAAGGTGGAGAATCTGTATCCGTTCGAGATCGTAGAGGAAGATAACATCCGGCATAAGGCTGCAGGGAAAAAAACGGCGGAATATGAACAGGCTGTCCCTGCAACATATGAACCCCTGCTTCTGGGAATTACCAGAGCATCCCTCAATACGGAAAGCTGGATCTCTGCCGCTTCATTCCAGGAAACAACCCGTGTTCTGACAGACGCTGCCGTTATCGGTAAAGTCGATTACCTGAAAGGATTGAAGGAAAATATTATTATGGGTCGTCTCATTCCTGCCGGAACAGGGCAATCCAAATATAATGTGTTGAAAGTTCAGGAACCGGAATACATGGAAGTGGATGACCTGGAATACTTTGCAGATGCTCAAATTTATGACAATGAAGATTTGCATATGGAATAAATCCCATTGCTTTAAAAAAGTAGGGATATTACATTATCAGGCTTGACAAAAATTGGAGAAAGTATGCCGACAATCAATCAATTGGTGAAAAAGGGCAGAAAAAAGGTTATCAAAAAGAACAAAGTTCCTGCACTTCAGGGAAATCCCCAGAAGCGGGGTGTTTGTACCCGTGTTTATACCACAACGCCCAAAAAACCGAATTCAGCTTTGCGTAAAGTTGCCCGTGTCCGCTTGACAACGGGTATTGAAGTAACAGCCTATATCCCCGGCGAGGGACACAATCTTCAGGAGCACTCACTGGTGCTGATTGAAGGAGGCCGTGTTAAGGACTTGCCCGGTGTTCGTTATCATATCGTGAGAGGAACTTTGGATACAGCCGGTGTTTCTGACAGAAAAAACAGCCGTTCCCGTTACGGTGCCAAGAAACCGAAATAAGGATAGATTTCAATGTCAAGACGTAACAAACCGCAAAAAACAGAAATTCTCCCGGATCCGAAATACCACTCAACAACAGTGGCAAAGTTTATCAATAATCTGATGGGGAAGGGAAAAAAAGGCGTTGCCGAGCAAATCTTGTACGACGCGATTAATATATTGGATGAAAAAACAAAGGGCAAAGGACTTGAAGCCTTTCAAAAAGCCCTTGATAATGTTGCACCGGTTCTTGAAGTAAAGTCCAAACGTATTGGTGGGGCAACCTATCAGGTTCCGATTGAAGTCCGTCATAACCGCCGCTATGCTTTGGCCATGAGATGGATTATTAAGTTTTCTACGGCCAGGCCAGGAGACAGCATGTCTTCCAAACTTGCCGCTGAACTTATGGCTGCCTCTCAGGGCGAAGGAAACTCTGTTAAAAAACGTGATGATACACATAAAATGGCTGAAGCCAATAGGGCTTTTGCTCATTTTCGTTAATTTCGAAGGACCCCATGGCAAAAATTGATTTGAAAAAGATCAGAAATATCGGAATTATGGCTCACATCGATGCGGGTAAAACCACAACGACTGAGCGTATTATTTATTATACCGGTAGATCTCACAAATTAGGTGAAGTCCATGAGGGAACTGCAACCATGGATTGGATGGATCAGGAAAAAGAACGGGGCATTACTATTACATCTGCTGCCACCCGCTGCTCCTGGCTCAATCACGATATCAATATTATTGATACGCCGGGACATGTGGATTTTACGGCAGAAGTAGAACGCTCTCTGCGGGTCCTTGACGGTGCAATCGCCATTTTCTGCGGTGTGGGCGGTGTGGAACCCCAGTCCGAAACAGTATGGCGTCAGGCTGATAAATATAAAGTGCCCAGAATTGCATTCATCAATAAAATGGATCGGACGGGCGCTGATTTTTATTATGTTCTGGATATGATAAGAAAACGTCTGGGAGCCAATCCTCTTCCCGTCTTTCTTCCCATCGGTTCCGGTGAGATGTTTACGGGTATTGTTGATCTGATTAATATGCGTTCAATTCTCTATAATGAGTCTACACTGGGTGCCGAATTTGAATACGGCGATATTCCCAAAGATATGTTTGATAAAGTGGAAGAATACCGCCATCACCTGATAGAGGAAATAGCTACTTATAACGATGTACTTCTGGAAAAGTATCTGGAAGGCGAAAGCCTGAGTCCTGAAGAAATTAAGCAGGCTATCCGGGAAGGGACTATTAAAGGCGATCTGACACCTGTTATTGTTGGCTCCGCTTTCAAAAATAAAGGTGTTCAGGTTCTATTGAATTCTGTTGTGGATTATCTTCCGTCTCCTTTGGATGTTCCCGATATCCGTGGAATTGATCCGAAAACAAATCAGAATATGACCCGTTCACCTTTAGACGGACCCTTTTCTGCACTTGCTTTTAAAATTATGACCGATCCATATGTGGGGAAACTCACGTATATCCGGATTTATTCCGGAGAAATTCATTCAGGGGATTTTGCCCTGAACACCGTATCCGGAAAACGTGAAAGATTCGGTCGGATTTTAAGAATGCACGCCAACAAACGGGAAGATCTTGAAAGCGCTTCTGCCGGTGATATTGTGGCAGTGGTAGGCTTAAAGGATACACGAACCGGTCATACACTGTGTGATAAGGACAAACAAGTGATCCTTGAAGAAATGTCCTTTCCGGATCCTGTGATCAGTGTATCTATTGAACCATCTACCAAAGCGGATCAGGATGCTTTGTTTAAAGGTTTGATGAAACTGGCAGATGAAGATCCTACATTTCAGATTCGTTCAAATGAAGATACAGGTCAAACCATTGTCTGGGGCATGGGTGAACTTCATCTCGAAATTATTGTTGATCGTCTGAAACGGGAATTCAAAGTGAATGCCCATGTGGGTAAACCCCAGGTTGCATATAAAGAGACAATTACAAAAACAGTCAATGTTGATAAGAAATTTGTCCGTCAGACCGGTGGTAAGGGCCAGTATGGACATGTGGTCATTACCATGTTACCGAATGAAAAGGGCAAAGGATATGAATTTGTAAATAAAATTGTGGGGGGTGTTATTCCCAGAGAATATATCCCTGCAATTGATAAAGGAATAAAAGGAGCCTTACAAAACGGTGTTTTGGCAGGTTATCCTCTTGAAGATGTAAAGGTTGAATTGACTTTTGGATCATATCATGATGTGGATTCATCTGAAATGGCTTTTAAAGTTGCAGGATCCATGGCTGCACAAGAAGCTGCAAAAAAAGCAGGTCCGATCATTCTCGAACCTATGATGGCAGTGGAAGTCATTGTTCCGGATGAATATTTAGGGGATGTAATGGGTGACTTGACATCCCGTCGCGGCCAGATCAAAGGAATGATGCCGCGGAATGATGCTCAGGTCCTGTCAGGGTATGTACCTCTGGCAGAGATGTTCGGTTACGCAACAGACTTGAGATCTATCACCCAGGGACGGGCGGTTTTTACAATGCAGTTTGATCATTACGATCCTGCTCCCGTATCCGTTCAGGAAAAGATATTGGAAAAAATTCATGGAAAATTTTAGGAGTTTTTCTCATGGCAAAGAAAAAATTTGAGAGAACGAAGCCGCATGTAAACATAGGCACGATCGGTCATGTAGATCATGGCAAGACGACGTTAACAGCGGCGATCACGTATGTATTGGCAAAGGCCGGCGGTGCAGAGATCCGTTCCTTTGACAGTATTGACAATGCGCCGGAAGAGCGAGAGCGTGGGATCACGATCGCGACAGCTCATGTAGAATATGAGACGTCCAACCGTCACTATGCCCATGTGGACTGTCCGGGACATGCAGATTATATCAAGAACATGATCACGGGTGCCGCCCAGATGGACGGTGCCATATTGGTAGTGAGTGCCGCAGACGGCCCCATGCCCCAGACGCGTGAACACGTATTGCTTGCCCGTCAGGTGAATGTACCGTCGATGGTAGTATTCATGAACAAAGTAGATATGGTAGATGATCCGGAGCTGTTGGATCTGGTGGAGATGGAACTTCGCGAACTGTTGGATGAGTATGAGTTTCCGGGAGACGATACGCCGATAATCCGTGGCTCCGCCCTTGAAGCATTAAACAATCCGGATGATGAAGAGAAGACGAAATGCATCTACGAACTGATGGACGCAGTTGACAGCTACATCCCGGAGCCGGTCCGCGCCGTAGACAAGCCGTTTTTGATGCCGATAGAAGATGTATTTTCCATAACAGGCCGCGGCACGGTAGGCACAGGCCGTATAGAACGGGGAATCATCCGAGTGGGTGAGGAAGTGGAGATCGTGGGTATTGAGAAACTGACGAAGAAGACAGTCGTGACGGGAGTTGAGATGTTCCGTAAGCTTCTGGATCAGGGTCAGGCCGGCGACAATGCAGGATTGCTGCTTCGCGGTGTAGACAAGACATATCTTCGCCGTGGCATGGTTTTGGCAAAAACAGGTTCAATTACCCCCCATACAAAGTTCAAGGCCGAGGTCTACATTCTGAAGAAGGAAGAAGGCGGCCGTCATACACCGTTTGTACGTGGATACCGTCCCCAGTTTTATTTTCGGACAACAGACGTGACCGGATCGGTAGAACTACCTGAAGGCGTTGAAATGGTTATGCCCGGAGACAACATCTCCTTTGTTGTAGAGCTGATCGTTCCCATCGCCATGGAAAAAGAGCTGCGTTTCGCAATCCGCGAAGGCGGACGGACCGTAGGCGCCGGCGTCGTTACCGATATCATTGAATAAAGAAAGTATACGAACATGGCTGGACAAAAAATAAGAATAGCATTGAAATCATACGATCATAACCTGTTGGATAAATCCACGGAAAAGATTGTTCAACGGGCAAAGGCCACAGGAGCCGTTATAGCGGGTCCCATTCCGCTGCCTACCCGGAGATCTGTCTATACAGTGTTGCGTTCACCTCATGTGAATAAAAAATCACGTGAGCAGTTTCAGATCAAAGTGCATAAAAGAATTGTAGAAATTCTGAATACAACCACAAAAACGATCGACGAACTGATGAAGCTCGATTTACCCGCAGGTGTTGATATAGAAATAAAGGTATAAGCGGTGAACGGAATTATTGGACGAAAAATCGGTATTACCCGTATTTTTGACCAGAACGGCCGAAATATACCCGTTACTGTCATTGAAGCAGGTCCGTGTTATGTAACACAGATCAAAACTCAGGATAAAGACGGATACAATGCGGTACAACTTGGGTTTGAAGAGATACGGGAAAAAGTTTTGAATAAGCCCAGACTTGGGCATTTAAAAAAGAGCGGTAAAACACTCCGGACTCTGAAAGAATTCCGCAATTTTGATGTTGAAGGGTTGGAAACGGGGATACAGATAACGGTTGAAATGTTCAAACCGGGAGATGTGGTTGCCGTGACCGGAACATCAAAAGGAAAGGGATTTCAGGGCGGAGTAAAGCGTCACGGATTTCGCGGCGGACCGAAAACTCATGGTCAAAGTGATCGTTTCAGAGCCCCCGGTTCCATTGGCGCCAGTTCATCACCCTCCAGAGTCTGGAAAGGTATGAAAATGGCTGGGCAGATGGGAAATGAAACAGTTACAATCAGAAATCTTCGGATTGTTGAAGTGAACAAGGAAAAGAATCTTCTTCTTGTAAAGGGAAGTGTTCCCGGTTCACGAAACGGGATTATCCGCATTACGAAGTTAGAGGATTGATACAGATGAAATTACAAGTATTAAAAAATGACGGCAGTCCCTTGGATACAACCGTGGATCTTTCTCCTGAAGTTTTTTGTATTGAGCCGAATGAACATTGTATGTATATGGCAATTCGTGCAGAATTGGCAAATATGCGGCAGGGTACGCATAAGACCAAGACACGTGGAGAGGTTTCCGGCGGCGGCCGTAAGCCCTGGCGTCAGAAAGGACGCGGGACAGCCCGTGCCGGTAGTAACCGTTCTCCTATTTGGGTAGGCGGAGGTAAAGCTTTCGGCCCCACACCTCATCTCTATACCCAAAAACTGAACAAAAAGGTTAAACGCCTTGCCCGTCGCAGCGCCTTATCCACAATGCTGAAAAATAACAGAGTGGTTGTTGTTGACGAAATCCGGGTGGAGAGCTCAAAGACCAGAGAATTTGTAGAACTAATAAACAATTTAAAGCTTGCAGACAAGAAACTTACCATACTTGTTACTGAAATTTCGGATGAGTTATACCTTGCAAGCCGGAATGTTCCCAATGTATATGTAATTCCTGTGGAAAGAGCATCCACATTTGACATTCTGGATTGTGAAGTTCTGCTGATTGAAAAGAGTGCCACCGAAATACTGAACACAATTCTTAAAGTATAGGTGTAAGGTGGAAAAAGTAAGAAACATAATACTCAAGCCCCTTCTCACGGAAAAAATGACATATCTGGCTGAAGCAGAAAGAAAGTATGCATTCAAAGTAGATATGGCTGCGAATAAACTTGAAATAAAAAAAGCAGTTGAAAAACGATTCAATGTTCATGTTGAGAAAGTGGCAGTGATGAGACAGAACGGCAAATCAAAGACTTTGACGGTACGCAGTGGCGGACGTGTAATTCGGACCAATGGAACCCGGGCAAACTGGAAAAAAGCCCTGGTTACTCTGCGTGAAGGAGAAAGAATTGATCTGTTTGAAGGTGAAACTGCTGTTTAAGGAAAAGATCTATGCCCATTAAAACATATAAACCGCATACGCCCGGACTCAGAACAAAGACGACTGTTGATTTCAGCCACCTGACGAAAAAGGATCCGGAAAAAAAGCTTTTAAAAGCGAATCCTTCATCGGCAGGACGGAATGGAAACGGTCGGATTACGGTTCGCAGAAACGGCGGCGGCCATAAAAGACAATACAGGATCATTGATTTTAAGAGAAATAAGTTTGACATACCTGCCAAAGTTATTGCATTGGAATATGATCCGAACCGTTCAGCAGATATTGCATTACTGCAGTATAAAGACGGTGAAAAAAGATATATTCTTGCACCTCTGGGATTAAAAATTGGTGATGAGATCATCTCCGGGGAAAATGTTGAGATTAAAGTCGGCAACAGTTTACCCCTGAACAAAATACCTTCGGGAGCCATTGTTCATAATATTGAAATGAAACCCGGAAAAGGGGGACAGATCGCCCGGGGAGCAGGTGCTGCTGCTCAGATCATGGCAAAAGAAGGTAAATATGTCACCCTTAAACTTCCTTCAGGTGAGATGCGGATGATTCTTGAAACATGTTATGCCACAATTGGTGAAATCGGCAACAAGGATCACGCAAATATTTCCCTCGGTAAGGCAGGCAGAAACCGCTGGCTGGGCAATCGTCCCAAAGTCCGTGGTGTTGCCATGAACCCTCATGATCATCCGATGGGTGGTGGTGAAGGGAAAACCAGTGGAGGCGGACATCCCACAACACCCTGGGGCAAGCCGACAAAAGGTTACAAAACGCGTAAGAAAAACAAAGGCAGCGATAAGTATATCGTAGCCCGCCGTAAAAAATAAGGAACCGTGAAGAATGTCAAGATCACTGAAAAAAGGTCCTTATGTTGATGAAAAAATTCTGAAGAAGGTCGAAGCTCAGGCTGAAAGCAGTAAGAAAAAAGTCATCAAGACATGGGCACGCCGATCTACAATTTCTCCGGAATTTGTGGGTTATACCTTTGCTGTGCATAACGGAATGAAATTTATTCCTGTATATGTCACAGAGAATATGGTAGGACATAAGTTAGGCGAATTTGCCCCGACACGGACGTACCGTGGGCATGAAAAGAAAAAATAAACGATAAGACAGGACAATAATGGAAGCACGCGCAGTCAATAAATATGTACATCAAAGTGCAAAAAAGATCAAGCCGATGCTGGATTTGATCCGCGGTAAGCGGGTTGGTCATGCGCTGAACACTCTTCATTTTTTGCCAAACAAAGCAGCAAAAATTGTGGAAAACACTATTCGGTCTGCAGTATCCAATTATATGGATACTGAAGAAGGTTCAAAGGCAAATCCTGAAGCGTTAATTATTAAAGCGGCATATGTAGATCAGGGACCGACTGCCCGCAGGATCCAGCCCAGATCAATGGGACGGGCTTATATTATTCGCAAACGGTCAAGCCATGTAACGGTGAAAGTGGGTATGCCTGAAAAAGCTGAAACGGCATCGACAAAAAAGGAGTAGAGATTGGGTCAGAAAACACATCCCTATGGGTTTCGCCTCGGTATCACAAAAAGCTGGTTATCCAACTGGTTTGATGAAAGAAATTTTGCCGGGAAATTATCCGAAGATCTCATGTTACGGAAATATGTAGGCAAAAGACTCGCCAAAGGGGGAATATCCAAGATTGAAATCCAGAGGACGACCAAGCTGATCACTATAACAATTCACACATCCAGACCCGGAATTGTTATCGGATCCAAGGGTAAAGAAGTGGATCAGCTTCGTGAAGAAATTAAAAAACTAACACAATCTGATGTTCAGGTAAATATTGTTGAAATCAAAAAACCTGAACTGGACGCATATCTGGTGGGTGAGAATATTGCTCAGCAGCTTGAAAGAAAAGTCTCTTTCAGACGTGCGATCAAACGTGCAATTCAGAGTACGATGCGTATGGGCGCTGAAGGAATTCGTATTCAGTGTTCTGGACGCCTGGGTGGAGCAGAAATGGCCCGTATTGAATCCGCAAGAGAAGGCCGGGTACCCCTGCATACACTTCGTGCTGATATTGATTATGCTTCGGTAACGGCTAATACCAGTTACGGGTGCATCGGTATCAAAGTCTGGATTTGCAACGGCGAAGTCAACACAATCTAAAACGAAGAACGGAGAATTTTTCTCATGTTAATGCCTCGTAAGGTAAAATTCCGCCGGCAACACAGAGGACGCAGAACAGGGGTCTCGTTTCGGGGAGCAGAAGTCAGTTATGGAGATTTCGGTCTGAAAGCACTGGAAGCATCCTGGATAACCAGCCGCCAAATTGAGTCCGCCCGTGTTGCTATTTCCCGTGTTGTTCGTAAACACGGTAAAATGTGGATCCGTATCTTCCCGCATAAACCGGTGAGCAAGAAGCCGCTGGAAACCCGTATGGGAAAGGGAAAAGGCGGACCCGAATTCTGGGTTGCAGTAGTGAAGCCCGGCCGCATTATGTTTGAAGTGGAAGGTGTTTCGGAAGAGATGGCGAAACGGGCTTTTCGTCTTGCTTCCAATAAACTTCCCATTAAAACAAAAATGGTGTCCCGCCGGGAAATAGGAGGTTAAGTTATGCTGTCCAAGACAGAATTGAAAGAACTGACACGCGAAGAAACAGTTATCAAGTTGCGTGATAATCAGGAAGCACTGATGAATCTGCGCTTCCAGCACGCTCTGCAGCAGCTTGACAATCCTCTGGAAATTAAAAAAGTTAAAAAAGAAATTGCCCAATTAAAGACCATATTGCGTGAATATGAGATGGGCAACCGCTAAGAACTGGGATGATGAATGAGCACTAGAAATCAAAAAGTCCGAATTGGCAAAGTGGTCAGCGATAAGATGGATAAATCCGTGACTGTCCTGATCAGCCGAAAAATTAAACATCCGGTTTACGGAAAATATATCACACGCAGTGTGAAGTTCATGGCCCATGATGAGAAAAACGAATGCAGGATCGGTGATACCGTCCGTATCGTTGAAACACGCCCCTTAAGCAGTCGCAAAAGATGGCGTCTCGTTGAAATCATTGACCGCGAACCTGAAGTTTAAACTGTGAAAGGCATTGCGAGATGATACAAGTTGAAAGCAAATTGCGGGTCGCCGATAACTCCGGTGCGAAAGTCGTCCAGTGTATTAAAGTCCTGGGCGGAACACGCCGCCGGTATGCAACAGTCGGTGATGTCATTGTGGTTGCCGTTAAACAGGCCATTCCAGGCGGTACGGCAAAAAAAGGTGATGTTGCCAAAGCGGTAATCGTCCGAACAGCGAAAGAAGTAGGTCGTCCCGATGGTTCATATATCCGTTTTGATGAAAATGCGGCTGTATTGATCAATGCTCAGGGTGAACCTATCGGAACCCGTATTTTCGGACCGGTTGCCCGTGAACTGCGCGAAAGACAGTATATGAAAATTGTCTCAATGGCACCTGAAGTATTGTAAGGAGAATCCCGTGCATGTAAAGAAAAATGACACCGTGAAAGTCATTGCGGGGAAAGACCGGGGGAAAACCGGAAAGATCCTCAAAGTATTCCCAAAGAAAGAACGGGTTATTATTGAAGGCGTCAATCTGGTTAAACGTCATACCCGGCCGAATCAGCAAAATCCTCAGGGCGGTATTGTGGAAAAAGAAGCAGCAATTCATGTTTCGAATGTTATGCTTATTCAGGATAACCAATCCACCCGTACCGGTAAAAGGATACTTGCTGACGGTTCCCGTGTCCGTTACAGTAAAAAAACGGGCGAACAAGTGGATGAAGGGAAGTAATGACTATGAATAAGATACCAAGATTACAGGAAATGTATAAAAAAGAAATTATTGCCCACCTGACGAAGACATTTGGGTATTCAAATTCGATGGAAGTTCCTAAACTGGATAAAATCAGCGTCAGCGTTGGTCTTGGAAATGCAAAAGAAGAGCCTGCTCAGGTCGAGAACTGTGTTAAAGACCTTGAACTGATCACCGGTCAGCATGCTGTTGTAACCCGTGCCAAAAAGGCTATCAGTAATTTTAAGATCCGTGAAGGCGATCCGGTAGGCGTTCGGGTCACACTCAGACGCGCCCGGATGTATGAATTCCTGGACAGATTGATCAATGTAACCATTCCCCGGGTCCGTGACTTTAACGGACTGTCGGATAAGGCGTTTGATGGTTTCGGGAATTATACGTTCGGATTAAAAGAACAGGTCATCTTTCCTGAGATCGATTACGATAAGGTGGACCGTGTCCGCGGTATGAATATTACCCTGACTACTACGGCAAAAAATGACCAGGAATGCTACGAACTTCTTAAAGCATTTGGTTTTCCGTTTAAACGCCGAACCACTCAAACAGAAGGATAAGGATAATCCTATGGCAAAAAAATCCATGATCGCAAAAGCCAAGCGCAAACCAAAATTTTCCTCAAGAGCCTATACCCGGTGCTCTATTTGTGGAAGACCCAAAGGCGTATACCGTAAATTCGGATTATGCCGTATTTGTTTTCGCGAACTGGCTTTAAGGGGTGAAATTCCCGGAATAACAAAAGCAAGTTGGTAAAAAGGAAGATCCATGACTGATCCAATTGCAGATTTTTTAACACGTATTCGCAATGCATCGAATGCGCATCATCGCTGGGTTGAAATCCCGGCAAGCAAACTGAAAGCAAGAATGGCCATGATCCTGAAAGCTAAAGGCTATATTAAGGATTTTATTCTTGTTGAAGATGGAAAACAGGGGATGCTCCGGCTTTATCTGAAATATCAGAATGATGGCCGTCCGGTTTTATACGGACTCGAACGGGTCAGTAAACCGGGACGGAGAATTTATGTCAGAGCGATGGAGATACCCCGGGTCCGAAACGGACTTGGAATTGGAATTCTCTCAACGTCACAGGGGGTACTCACCGATAAGGAAGCCCGGGAAATGGGCATCGGCGGCGAATACCTGTGTAAAATCTGGTAAGAAGGGAAGAACTTATGTCACGAATCGGTAAAAAACCAATTCCGGTACCGGATAACGTTAATGCAGCAATGGCTGATGGGATTCTGTCAGTAAAGGGACCTAAAGGTGAACTTTCGATTAATGTCCATTCTGAAATGTTGGTCGCTTTGGAAGACAAGGATATTGTCGTAAAACGCCCTTCTGACTCCAAGACTCACAGAGCCCTTCACGGGTTAACACGTTCCCTGATCCAAAATATGGTAACGGGTGTTGTTGAAGGTTATTCAAAACAGCTCGAAATCCAGGGTGTCGGATATTCTGTTGAATTAAGAGGAAAAAACCTGCTTCTATCGTTGGGATACTCCCATCAGATACTAATTGAACCTCCCGATGGTATCTCTTTTGAGGTGGGAAGAGGTAATCTGATCACTGTGTCCGGTATTGAAAAGCAAAAAGTCGGTGCCGTTGCCGCACAGATCCGTTCATTCCGTCCGCCGGAACCTTACAAAGGTAAAGGTATCCGCTATGTGGGTGAAAAGGTTCGTCGCAAAGCCGGTAAGACGATCAAGAAGTAAGGACTGATATCATGAAAAAAATAGTTGATCGAAACGAAATCAGATACAAAAAGAAAATACGTATCAGAAAAAAACTGTCAGGAACACCTGAGCGTCCCAGACTGGTTGTTTTTAAAAGCAACTGTCATATCGCCGCTCAAATCGTCGATGATATCAACAATAAAGTTCTGGTTCAGGCGAACTCCTTTTCCAAAGATAATAAGGTTAAACTTGAATCAAAGAATAAAACGGAAAAGAGCATGGAAATTGGGAAACAAATTGCTGCTCTTGCCAAAGAAAATAACATTGAAACGGTTGTATTTGATCGGAACGGATATGTTTATCACGGACGAATCAAAGCGCTGGCAGACGCCAGTCGTGAAGCCGGATTGAAATTCTAAAAAAGGAGTGTTGTCTTGAATCTTAATAAGTCAATCAATCCTGCTGAGTTGGAATTACGCGACGAGAAGGTCGTGAAAATAAACAGAGTCGCTAAGGTGATCACCGGTGGCCGCCGTTTCCGTTTTAATGCTATTGTTGTTGTCGGGGATGGAAACGGTCACGTAGGAATCGGACTTGGTAAAGCCAATCAGGTTATTGATGCCATAAATAAAGGCCGTGAAGATGCAAAGAAGAATATTGTAAGAATACCTGTCCTTAAAGGTACTATTCCTTTTGAAGTGATCGGCCGTTACGGTGCCGCCAGGGTTGTTCTGAAACCTGCATCTTCAGGTACCGGTATTATTGCCGGCGGTCCTGTTCGTGCAATTATGGAACAGGTGGGTGTCCACGATATTCTGGCTAAATCCATTGGAAGTGCCAATTCCCACAATGTGATTAAAGCAACAATGAATGCCCTGCTCAAACTGGAAGATGCTTACCTGGTTGCTAAAAGACGCGGCATTACGGTACAGGAGGTGTTTAACTGAGATGGTACGGAAAAAAGAAAAAAAACTAAAAGTGACTCAGGTGAAAAGTACTATCGGGTACCGGGAGCGGACGTCACTTACAATAAAGGCTCTGGGTTTGGGAAAATTGAACAGAACCGTTGTTTTACCTGATAATGCTCCTATTCGGGGTATGATTACTCAGGTGTCACATCTGGTAAAAGTCGAGGAGGTAGAAGAATAATGGTTCTTTCCACATTAAAACCTGCAGACGGTTCCAGAAAAAATACAAAACGCCGGGGTCGTGGTGTGGGGTCCGGAAACGGAACAACCGCCGGCCGTGGTTCAAACGGACAGAAATCCAGAACCGGAGCCAAACATTACAGTTGGTTTGAAGGCGGTCAGATGCCCCTTCAGCGCCGTGTTCCAAAACGGGGCTTTTCCAATGCCCGCTTCCGTCAGGAATATCAGATAGTGAACCTGAAGGATATCAATGCTTTGGAAGAAACGACTATCACTGCTGAAACTCTGAAGAATAACGGACTTATAAAAAAAGTCGATATGCCTGTTAAGGTCCTCGGTGTGGGTGAAGTTGAAAAAGCTCTTACAATTACTGCGGATGCATTTAGCTCGTCAGCAAAGGATAAAATTGAAAAAGCAGGCGGAAAGGCTGTAGAATTATGATCCAGAGTCTGAAATCCGTATTCAAAATTCATGAATTGCGGCAAAGAATTCTGTTCACAATCATGATACTGGTTGTGTACCGGGTGGGCGGACATATTCCCATTCCCGGTGTTGATACATATGCCCTCAGTATTGCGGCACAAAGTTTTGCTAATACACTGTTGGGCTTATATGATATGTTTGCAGGCGGTGCATTCCAGAAAGCCACTGTTTTTGCCTTGGGAATCATGCCTTATATTAGTGCAAGCATTATCATTCAGCTCCTTGGGGCTGTCTTTCCCTATTTTCAGAGACTGCAGAAAGAAGGTCCTGAAGGAAGAAAAAAAATTACGCAGTTAACCCGCTACGGCACTGTGGCTATTTCCGCGTTGCAAGGCTACGGCGTCGCTATCTTTCTTCAGCACATGAATGCCGGAACTTCAGCACAACCCATGCCCGTCGTTCCCAATCCCGGGATAGGTTTTATCCTCATGACCGTCCTGACTCTGATTACAGGCACCATGTTTATTATGTGGCTTGGTGAACAGATTACAGACAGAGGTATTGGTAACGGAATCTCCCTGATCATTATGATCGGCATCATGGTCCGCTTTCCCAATGTGATTTTTAAGGAAGTCACGCTGATCTCTGAAGGTGTCAGAAGTCTTTTTGCCGAGGTTATTCTTCTTGGTTTGATGATCATAACTATCGGTTTTGTGATTCTGCTGACACAGGGGACCCGCAAAATCCCCGTTCAATATGCAAAACGGGTTGTGGGTCGAAAAATCTACGGGGGACAATCAACTCATATTCCCCTGCGTGTGAATACTGCCGGTGTTATGCCGATCATTTTCGCACAATCCCTTATGTTTATTCCCAGTACAATCACCACTTTTATGGGTGATGTGGAATGGCTTCAGTCGGCAATGCGTATATTCAGCATTGATCACTGGTTTTATTGGCTGGTTTTTGGCCTGCTTATCATTTTCTTTACCTTTTTCTATACGGCCATAGCCTTTAATCCCACAGAAGTTGCCGATAATATGAAAAAACACGGGGGATTTATTCCCGGGATCCGGCCTGGTAAAAGAACGGCGGAATATATTGACAATATTCTCACCCGGGTTACATTGCCCGGATCCATTGCTCTGGCAGTTGTCGCAGTCTTTCCCTATGTGCTTATGAATGTTATGGGGATTGACTATGATCTGGCCAGTTTCTTCGGCGGAACGTCACTGTTGATTATCGTGGGTGTTGCTTTGGATACACTGCAGCAGATTGAATCACAGTTGATTACACGCCATTACGACGGTTTTTTGAAATCCGGAAAAATCCGAGGACGGCGTCGTTTCTAAAGCGACGGACTTATGATACGATACAAATCACAGCATGAAATTAATATCATGCACAAAGCCGGAAAACTTGTACATGACACGCTTGTTGAAGTATCCAATTGGATTCGGCCGGGAGTAACAACAGCTAAGCTTGATGCGATAGCGGAAGATTACATCCGCTCACATCACGGGCTCCCGGGTTTCAAAGGATATAATGGCTATCCGGCTACACTGTGTGTATCGTTAAATGAGGAAGTTGTACATGGTATTCCGGGTCCCAGAGTCCTTCAGGATGGCGATTTGGTCAGTATAGACTGCGGAACCATCGTCGAAGGTTACTACGGAGACCATGCCCGAACCTTTATGGCAGGGGAGATACCGGATGAATGGAAGAAATTGATGACAGTTACGGAAGAATGTCTGAGTATCGGAATTCGTCAGGCTGTTGCCGGTAATCATTTGCTGGATATCGGCTATGCAATTCAAACACATGCTGAAAAGCATGGCTTTTCTGTGATCCGGACATTGGTCGGACATGGCATTGGCCGTAAACTTCATGAAGAGCCCCAAGTCCCCAATTATGGTCATCCGGGACGGGGTATGCGGCTGAAACCCGGATTGGTTTTGGCAATTGAACCTATGATCAATTTGGGAACTCATGAAGTTGAAACATGTGATGACGGCTGGACCATCGTGACAAAGGACAGAAAAGTATCGGCTCATTTTGAGCACACGATTGCTATAACAGATAATGAACCGCTTATTCTGACAAACGGGTAAAATATGGCAAAACAAAATGCTATCAGAGTTGATGGAACGATACTGGATACTTTGCCGAATGCTTCATTCAAGGTAAAGTTGGACAACGGACATGAAGTTCTGGCCCACATATCCGGTAAAATGCGGATGCATTTTATCAAAATCTTACCGGGAGACAAGGTTACGCTTGAACTTTCTCCCTATGATCTGTCCAGAGGACGTATCGTTTATCGGTATAAATAAAGGATTGATACAATGAAAGTACGCGCATCAGTAAAAAAGATCTGTGACAAGTGTAAGATTATTCGCAGGAACGGTGTTGTACGCGTGATTTGCGAGAATAAGAAACACAAACAGAGACAAGGGTAACAGGAGGTTAATTTGGCTCGTATTGCTGGAGTGGACTTACCACGAGATAAAAAAGTCAAAGTTGGACTGTCTTATATCTTTGGTATCGGACAGCCTATGGCGCTTCAGATTCTTGGCAAAGCAGGAGTTGATCCTGAAATCCGGATCAAGGATCTGACTGAGGATCAGGTTAGTTCTATCCGTCAGCTTATTGCTGATGAATATAAGGTTGAAGGTGCCCTGCGTACCGAAGTAACAATGAATATTAAACGTTTAATGGATATCGGCTGTTATCGTGGTCTTCGGCATCGCCGTGGATTACCGGTTCGGGGTCAGAATACAAAGAATAATGCCCGGACACGGAAAGGTAAGAAGAGAGCTGCCATTAAGAAAAAACGTAAAACCTAAAGTTTAAATATCCAATGTATCGGAGTCGAAATTGGCAAAGAAACAGCAAGTTGCAAGAAAAAGAAAAAGAAAACTAAAAGTTGATCCCGAGGGGATAGCTTTTATAAAGGCCAGTTATAACAACACGGTTATAACCTTAGCTGATCAATATGGCAATGCCATTTCCTGGGCAACAGCAGGCCGTGCCGGTTTTAAAGGGTCCAGGAAAAGCACACCCTTTGCAGCCGGACAAGCTGCTGAAATAGCTGCAAAAGAGGCGATGGATGCCGGATTAATGCGTGTGGAAGTCCGGGTTAAAGGTCCCGGCGGAGGCCGTGAAATGGCTATTCGGTCCCTGTCATTGGCCGGTTTGGAAGTCACTGCAATTAAGGATGTTACACCCATTCCTCATAATGGATGCCGTCCGCCGAAACGCCGAAGAGTGTAGGAGTAATATATGGCAAGATATCGTGGTCCCAGAGGCAAGATTTGTCGTCGTTTAGAATATGCAGCGTTTGAATCTCCTAAGTTCTCCAACCTGAAAAAGAACTATCCCCCCGGAGAACATGGACCAACTCAAAGACGCCGTCTGTCCGAATATGGTATTCAAATGCGCGAAAAACAGCGGATTAAATACACCTATGGTGTTCTGGAACGTCAGTTTAGAAATTATTTTAAAAAAGCTGACCGCCAAGAAGGTAAAACCGGTGATAACCTTATGAAAATGCTTGAAAGCCGGCTGGATAATATTGTTTTCCGACTAGGATTTTCTCCAACCCGCCGGGCTGCCAGACAGATTATATCCCATAAACATGTCCTGGTAAATGATGAATGTGTAAATATTCCTTCGTACCAGATGAAACCGGGAGATGTTATTAAGATCAGAGAAAAAAGCAAACGGTTGGATGTGATTCTTGAATCGGTTAAGAGAATCCGCGGAGAAAATACATTAAACTGGTTGAAACTTGACAAAGCCAAATTGACCGGAGAAATTCTGCATATTCCTGAACGTGAAGAAATTCCGCAGGATTTTAATGAACAATTGGTTGTCGAGTTGTATTCTAAATAAACGATAGAGGTAATGAGACATGCCTAATTTTCAAATACCTGAAAGAATAAAAATTGATGATGAAGTAAAAAACGAGCACTATGGCCGTTTTATACTTGAACCACTGGAACGTGGATTCGGAATTACGATTGGAAATGCTTTGCGAAGAATTCTTCTTTCTTCAATTCCCGGTGCAGCCATTACTGCCCTTCGTATTGAAGGTGTTCTCCATGAGTTTTCTACCATTGACGGTGTTATCGAAGATGTAACCCTGATTATTCTGAACCTGAAAAGAGTCCGGGTTCGGCTCGCTAATTCCAAACCGATTAAACTTACCCTTAAATTGCAAGGACCTGCAGAAATTAATGCCGGTATGCTTAGCGGCGGAAATCCCAATGTGGAAATCATGAATCCGGATCAACATATTTTGACTATTGAAGAAGACCGGAACCTTTCTCTGGATTTATGGATTGGACGCGGCCGGGGATATTTTCCCGCCGAAAACAATAAAACCGCCGATGCACCTCTGGATACTATCTGGATCGATTCAATCTTTTCACCGATTGTTAAAGTAAATTACTTTGTTGAAAAACTGCAGTCCGGTATTAAAGAAGATCTGGAAAAACTCATCCTTGAAGTTACAACCGACGGTACAATGTCCCCCGAGGATACCGTTTCCTATGCATCAAAACTTCTTGTGGATCATATGAAACCTTTCTTTGGACTCCAATCCACCGATGTAATTGAACCTGAACAGCAGATTGATGAAGATAAAATGCGGATTAAAAAACAGCTTATGCGCAGTATTGACGAGCTGGAACTCTCCGTACGGTCTTACAATTGCCTGCAGGCTGCAGAAATTAAAACAATTGCTGATCTTGTATCCAAAGAAGAAAATGAAATGCTGAGATTTAAGAATTTCGGCCGTAAATCCCTGAATGAACTGATTGAAAAATTAGATGAACTGGGACTGCGTTTCGGTATGGATATTTCTGATTATGTTAAAGAAACAACCAAGAAATGAAGTGAAATAATATGAGACATGAAAAAAAAGGACGAAAATTAGGGCGTACCAGCAGTCACAGAAAAGCGATGCTTTCAAATATGGCTGCTTCATTGATCCTTCATAAACAGATTAAAACAACAGATGCCAAAGCTAAAGAAGCACGGCGTGTTGTTGAAAGACTCATCACTTATGCCAAAAATGATACAACCCATTACCGGCGCCTGGCTTTTGCCGTTTTACGGAATAAAGAAGCCATTAAAATTCTGTTTGAAGAAATCGCACCCGTTTATTTGAATCGCAACGGTGGTTATACCCGTATTTTTAAATTGGGACGCAGACCCAATGATGCAGCCAAAATTGTCTTACTCCAACTCGTAGATATGGTGGGAACTGATACAGACAAAAAGAAAAAAACCGCAAAAAAAGCTGCTGCAAAAAAAGTTGAAACAGTAAAAGACGGCAAAAAAACCGCAAAAAAAGCCGAAATCAAAACAGCCGTAGCAGAAACACCTGAAGTAATTGATGTTGAGGCTGAAGAATCTGCTCCTGAAAAAGTTCCTGCCGGAGAAGAAGTAAAAGCCGAAGAATAACATTGAAAAATTCAAAGTACATATACTATACTTTGAAGGGGGCGGTCATATCGATTGCCCTTTTTTTGTCTCTTAATCAAATTCTTTATGCCCAAAATCTTCATAAAGGTTTGTGGATATTACGTGAAGATATGGTGAGCAGACAACGCATCGATACCTTCCTGAAAGATGCGGATGAATTGGGTTTTACCGACCTATTTGTTCAGATAAGAGGCCGGGGAGATGCTATGTATAATAGTAAATTTGTTGAGAAATCTTCCCTGATTACAGATTCTTCATTCGATCCTCTGAAATATGTTTGTGATGAAGGTCATAAACGAGGCTTTAATATTCATGCCTGGTTTAATACCTATGTTCTCTATTCCAATAAATCGGAAAATCCTTCGGATCTGCACGTGCTTTCCATATTCCCTGAATGGATCGAATGGGATGAAAACACGTCCAATGACTGGGATAAATTGAAAGGATTGGAAAATCTGAATAATTTTGAAGGGGTTTATTTATCGCCGCTCCACCCTCAGGTAAACCGGTATCTGCTGGTTCTAATGAAAGAAATTATCAGTGAGTACAATATTGACGGTCTCCATCTGGATTATGTACGTTATCAGGGTCCGGTCTATGGTTATAATCCCGAAGGAATGAAACGCTTTTATGATAAATATAATGTAAATCCGCGCCTCTTTTTAAAAGGAGCACCCCTTTGGAATGATTCCCAATCCTACCAGCTCTTTCGTAAACTCTATGACCAGTACCGACGCGAAGCGATCAATGCATTGATTCGCGAGCTTTCAGATTATAACCGGAAACTCAATCTGCCGGTCATTCTTTCTGCAGCCGTCAAGGCGTCCCCCCTTGATGCAAAAAACAATTTTTTTCAGGATTGGGCTGAGTGGATGAACAGGGGATGGCTGGATTTGGCTGTCCCAATGAATTATACGACACGTTCCCGGACTTTTGAGGAGAATATCTTCGAGATTAAGGAAATGATTGAACCCGGCCTGCTTTCTAAAGTATGGATGGGTGTTGGTATCTGGAATCAGTCCTATTCGGAATTTGAAGAGAAAATCAATACCTCCTATACGATGAATTTTCAGAATTATGTTGTTTTCTCGTATAATGTTTTAAAATCTGATAAAATGTATTCCGATCAAATACGTACCTTCAACCACCGGACCGGTAAATGAAAACTCTGTTAAAAAATATCCGACAGCTGGTAACATGGGATAATCAATTGTTACGGATGATAATCCATAGAAATATGGATGTTCTAATTTCCGGTCAGATCATTGATGCTGTTGGTCCGGATCTTTCTGCCAAAACCGGTACGAGCATTGACTGCAGCCGTTTTGTTGTTACTCCCGGTTTAATTGACCCCCATACACACCCCGTTTTTGCAGAGTTAAGACGGGATGAATTTGAAATGCGGATTCAGGGCGTGGATTATGAAAGAATTGCTGAGGCAGGAGGGGGAATTCTTAACAGTGTTGATGCCCTGAGAAAACTTTCGGAAGATGAATTGTTCCAACGGTCATTATCCAGAGTTAAACGCTTTTTGAAGTACGGAACAACAACCATAGAAGCTAAAAGCGGGTATGGACTGACAATAGAGGATGAGTTAAAATCACTCCGCGTTATTAAAAGACTTAATCAGGAACTCCCTTTGGACCTGATTCCTACTTTTCTGGGAGCCCATGAAATTCCCCGTGAATACAAAAAGAACCGGGAAATGTATGTGAAACTAATTACGAATGAGATGATTCCGGCTGTAGCAGATGAAAAACTGGCTGTCTATTGCGATGTCTTTACGGAAAAAACAGTTTTTTCGTTGGAAGAAACAGAAAAAATATTTCAGTCTGCCGTTGATCATGGTTTGAAAATCCGGATACATTCTGATGAGTTTTCTAATTTAGGCGGAACTGAGCTGGCCGCTTCCATGAAAGCCGTATCAGCCGATCATTTGATGAAGATCAGTAAAAACGGAATCGATGCCCTGAAAAAAAGCGGCACCACAGCCGTTTTACTCCCGGGAACCACTTTTTTTCTGGGTAAAAAAGAGTTTGCCCCGGCCCGGAAGATCTGGGATGCAGGCGTTATAACAGCCCTTGCAACGGATTTTAATCCCGGCAGTTCAATGACTCAGAATCTTCAGATCATTATGTCTATTGCCTGTATATATATGGGTCTGACTCCTCTTGAAGCACTGCAGGCCGTAACTGTAAACAGTGCCGTTTCACTGGGAATTGAAAATGAAAAAGGGTTTATTGCTCCCGGTATGAATGCAGATATTGCCATCTGGGATGTGGAAGATTATCGGGACCTTGCCTATTGGTACGGTATGAACCACTTAAAAAAACTCTTAAAAAACGGATCTTTAACAGAATAAACTTGAAAAGAAAGTCAAACAAATATATTTTCCAAGTGTTGTAATAAACAGGAGGGAGCTTTGAAGAAATCACAACTCATAAAACGCATCCTGATCTTGCTGGCTATTGGAACAATAGCCTATTCACAGACACACGGACTTTATTCAGTTATGAATAAAATTCAGAAAATCTGCAAGGCTTACCAAATTGAAGTTAAAATGCAGGATATCAGGGTTGAAAGAGATTTGGATAATGACCTTGTTCTTGTTTTGAATCTGGATGCCAGGCGTACCAATTATGATTCAATGATGATGGTTGGATTCTATTCGGTTGCAAAAGCCCTGGAATCTGAAAAGAACTTTATGGACATTAAAAAAGTATCTGTTGCAATATCTATTCCGGGACGGCAAACCACAACCATTATTTCAACTGCAAATATTGATGATCTGATACGATTGGAAAACGGATCCCTAAGTGCTGATGAATTTAGAAACAAAATTATTATTATCTAATACAGGAGGCTAATATGTTAAGTTTTTTTGAAAGAATTGCTGAAATGGGATACGCCATTTTGTGGTCAATAACAGCAGCTATCGGATTTGCGTTCGGTGTTGGACTTGCGATTAAAGTCTTTGACTGGTTGTCAACCGACATTGATGAATGGGAAGAGATAAAAAAAGGCAATATCGGCGTAGCCCTTATTTTTGTTACGATGATTCTGGTAATCGGATTGCTTATTTATCGTGTTTTGTAAACTGACCGTGTTTAATTATAGAAAAGCTCCCCATGGGGAGCTTTTTTATTGGTGTTCATTTTCTTAGGTCTTTTTTTTATATTAAAAGCATATGAGACAATCATTTAAAATTATCATTCTTCTTTTCATCCTTTCCCGGATCCTGTTTTCAGATCCTTTGTCGATTAAAGATATTTTAAAAGGTGAAGATTCTGCCGTTCTCAGGGCTTATCTGAATGTCTACAATGAATATGCAGCAAACGATAAAAATGTCCGCATTCTTGATATTATAATGGACACAAACGGACTCTCATCCGCACAAAAGGCGCAAGTGTATATTAAGGAATTCGGATCAGATCCGGAATCAAACTGGCTTCTCCTTCTTTTGGCGGACTATTATGTGTCTTCCGGTAACAATGTTCTGGCAGGCGGCATTTTGGATAAAGCATACCGCAGGGATGCTTCAATTACGCAGGACAGGTATTATCGCCTGATCAAAGGGCGTATTGACGGAGATATTCCGGATTTGTTGTCGGAAGAGACAACTCTTGACCCCATGTCTAAAATCCATGTCAACCTGTCTGCTGCCAACAGAGTATTGCAGGCTAATGACGTGCTAATTGACAGGTCCGTGGAATTACCAGGACTGCCTGATAAAGAATCTGCAGCGGTGCAGGATCCGGCTAAAAAACTGTATCATCTTCAAATTGGTGCTTTTTCCAGAAAAGCTAACGCTGAAGAAAGGCGGGATTATTTTACACGGGAAGGTTTCCCTGCATATTTGCGGGTCCGGGCAACAGAAAGCGGATCAGTCTATGTGGTTTGGGTTGGCGATTATGACGATCGTGAGAGTGCCCAATTCGGGAAAGAACACCTTTTAAACAGATACAGTACGGATAGCTTTATTGTCAAAGATTAATGTGACACTTTTTTTAGATCTCTCCGAACAATCCCAACGGAACTTCATATAAATGAAAAAAACAGGTTGAATATGCGAATCCATACCCGCTTTCTTTTTGCTCTTCTCTTTTCATATATGACGGTTGCTTATCTCTTTTCTGCCGTGGGGGACTGGCAGTCCGCAGGTTCACTCATAAATGTAAAAAAAGTGATTCTCCATGATCAAACGCTCTTGGGTGCAACTGAGGGCGGACTGCTGAATATTGATTTGAAGGATTTATCCTATACTGCAAAAACCAATACGAACTTTTTAGATCATATAAATATTTCATCTTTATTCGTAGATGATCATGAACACCTCTGGATCGGTTATGATCATTCCCCATCTAAAATAACATGTAGAATGATAAGCGGTCAGGTCCGTTCCTTCGACTTTGGGTTTGATAAAATCCTCTCCATATCAGGCCGTGGAGATGTAATTATTGTAGCTTACAAAAAGGGTCTTTCCTACGGATTGGCCCATTTTATAACCAATGATGATTATATCGCTTTCAAAGATACATATGAAAATTTCCCCGGTACTGTTGATAATATTGTTACGGTTTCTGTAACAGATTCTCTGATTCTTTTTTCTTCCACAAACAAACTTTTTTCAGGCAGCCTTCTATCATCTAATCTGAAACCTGCAACCCAATGGAGCGTATTGCTTGAACAGCCGGTGAGGGCCATCGGGTTTTATGAAGGTAACCTGTATGCCGCATATACCCGGAATACACAAAAGTGGGATGGCAAACAATGGATAAATGTTCCTGCCTATAGCGGATATACGCCTCATCGTTTTTTTACCGTAAACAGCTCCTTCTTCCTTGCCGACCGCTGGGGAATGTATGAACTTGTAAATAACCGCTGGGTCTATCGGTATTCAAGCCCGAATCCCCTGAATGATGCAATTGCTTCAGGCGATACACTCATCCTTGCTGAAGAGAAAAAAGGGTTGAGGTTTTTACATCTGTCTTCGGGTTTGAATCATGTAATCCGGCCAAATTCTCCGTTCGCGACTTTTTTTAATGCCGTTGATATTGATGATAAAGGACTGGTTTATTTTGCCAACCGGGATGGTATCGCTATTTTTAATCCTGAAATACGGCACTGGCATAATCTGGTTCGTGCAGATACTCTGTTACAAATTCATCCCGATAAATCACCTCATTCATTCAGCTCTGATACACTCGCATATTCTGTCATTGCTTCATCAAGTACGAAAATTTTTGATCTTCTGGTTGGAACAGACGGGAAACTCTATTCAACTTTTGAGGGATTTTACATTGATTATCCACGGCTGAATTACGATCCGGTGGTTAAACCCGGACCGTTGTTAATTATTGACCGGGATGATTACTCAGATTATACCATGATCGATACGACCGATGATGTTTTTCACGGGTCTGAGGCTTCCGTGGGCGGTGAAGTCCGCTATCTCGTGCTGAGAGGCATAACAGAGACGCGGGACGGTTCCATCTGGGTCATCAATGCTCATGCCGCAAATAATGAGCCCCTCGTTCGTTTCAAACCGGATGGTGACATTCAAAAGTTTTCTCTGTCCGACTCTGATAATGCGCTTGAACTTCTGCCTACTGAAATGACAACCGATGCATACGACCGCTTATGGATCGGACTCCAGAGCCATCCCCAGAATGATCCCATTACCTCTGGAGGACTTGCGGTCTATGACTATAGACGGGACTTGTGGTATCGTATAACAACTACTCACGGTCTTACGAACAATAATGTTCTGAGTCTTGATAAAGCACCTGACGGCACTATATGGATCGTGACATCAGGGGGAGTGCAAAGTATTGTTCCTCCGGTATCAATTACCCGTTTTCTTGAGGATATTCTGACGAATATATCTGCTCCCATTCCGCCGGTGAGCGATGCAAATATTATTAAACTCCGGGTTGACGGCCGGAACAATAAATGGCTGTTGACCAGTGACGGAGGCGTGAGAATTTATCTTAATAACAGTACCTACTTTAACAGCGGATATGGCTATACTGTGAGTAATTCACCGCTTCTTGATCCATTTGTGTCCGATGTTGCTTTTGATACAAAAACGGGAAAAGCATATCTGGCCACTGCCGGAGGCATTAGTATTCTTGAAACACCATGGTCTTCTGAAATCAAAGGAACCGATAATATAAAAATTTATCCCCAGCCTTATAGTCGGGATAATAATGACAGGCTTATAATTGACGGACTGCCGGATCAGAGTACGGTAAAGATTGTTACCCTGGGCGGCAGGCTTCTGCATACCATCGATACGGCTTCACCTTATCACTATGGTAATCAGATAATCTGGAATGGCAATCTTGATGACGGGGAAAAAATTGACCGGGGCATATATTATCTTTTTATTTATAACGTCAAAGGTGAGAATAAAACCCTGAAGTTTGCCGTTAAATAAACTTTTAATTACCGGTCAGGGTCTTTGATTTGTAATATTCTTTGACACTTATTACATTTACAATTCTGATACAAGTGTGAGAGGGGAATCCGGACATATGAAATCACAGGAATTACGACAAAGCTTCATTGATTATTTTGTAAAACAGCATGGTCATACAGAAGTCTCCAGTTCTTCGGTTATTCCACGTGAAGATCCCACGCTCCTTTTTATCAATGCAGGTATGAATCAATTTAAATCAGTTTTTCTGGATAAGGAACAGCCGGTTTCTTCCAGAGTTGTCAATTCCCAAAAATGTATCCGGGTCAGCGGAAAACACAATGACCTGGAGGAGGTGGGCAAGGATGATTACCATCATACATTTTTTGAAATGCTTGGTAATTGGAGCTTTGGCGATTATTATAAGGCAGAAGCTATTGAATGGGCCTGGAAGCTGCTGATAAAAGAATGGCAATTTCCTGCTGAAAGGCTTTTTGCAACGGTTTATAAAACAGATGATGAGTCATATCAACTGTGGAGAAAGATTTCCGGTCTGCCTGAATCGCACATACTTCGTTTCGGAGAAAAAGATAACTTTTGGGAAATGGGAAATACCGGTCCCTGCGGCCCCTGCTCTGAAATTCACTGCTATCGCGGTCCAATAGATAAGAAAATTGATCCGTTACGAATCAATACCGGCGATCCGTTATATATTGAGTTATGGAATCTGGTCTTTATCCAGTATAACCGGGATGAAATGGGAATCCTGCATCCTTTATCGAAAAAGCATGTGGATACGGGGGCAGGATTTGAACGCCTGTTATCAACATTAAATGGCTATCCGAGCAATTATGATACGGATGTTTTTCAAAACATAATCCGGAAGATTGAAAAAATAAGCGGTGTACGGTATGACGGGAGTTCTGTTGGAATTTCACACCGTGTTATTGCCGACCATCTGCGTATGTTGTCTTTCAGTATTGCCGATGGCGCCATGCCTTCCAACGAAGGAAGAGGATACGTACTCCGCCGTTTGCTCCGGCGTGCAGCCCGATATGGGAAAAAAATCGGACTCAATGATCCGTTTATCCATTCTCTTGTCCCGGATTTGGTTAAATGCATGGGTGAGGCCTTCCCTGAATTAGTTCAGAATACCAAACTCATTACAAATGTCATTCGCAGTGAAGAAGAGTCTTTTCTCCAGACCCTTGACCGCGGTTTGGCTATCTTTGAGGATTTGGTCCTTCAATGCAACAGCCGGGGATTAAACATTCTATCCGGTGATGATGTCTTTAAATTGTATGATACCTTTGGCTTTCCTGTTGACCTTACACGCTTACTGGCTGAAGAAAAAGGACTTAGTGTTGATGAAAAGGGTTTTGAACAAAAAATGACTGAGCAAAAAGAGAGAGCCCGTGCTTCCGGACACTTTCATTCCGCATTAGACAATACCGTAAACTGGAAGTATCTAGAAAATACTGCTGATGAGAATCCGTCTGAATTTGTCGGTTACGAAACCCTCCGGTGTTCTGCCCGGCTTGTAAAATGGGCTCACACCAATAAATCGACCCTTCTGGTTTTTGATAAAACGCCCTTTTATGCAGAATCCGGCGGACAGATCGGTGATCGCGGTATTCTTGCATTCAATGATAGAGAATATACCATTGATGACACCCGGAAAGAAGGTGATCAAATCATTCATATCGTCAATTCACGAATTCTTGAAAATGAAATACCCGAAAATGCCGAATTATCAGTCATGGAAGCCCGTAGAATGGATACTGCCCGGAATCACACCGGAACCCATCTTCTTCATTCGGCATTACGGAAAATCCTTGGAAAGCATGTAAGACAAGCCGGCAGTTATGTGGGACCGGATAACCTGAGGTTTGATTTTACCCATTATCAGAAAGTTAGCTCTGAAGAACTGAAAAAAATTCAGTTCCTTGTCAATGAACAGATCCTGTTTAATATCCCCCTGAATGTTCATACAACATCGTATAATGAAGCAGTAGATGAAGGTGCAATGGCTCTTTTCGGAGAAAAATACGGGGAAAATGTCCGTACAGTTAAAGTGGGGGATTTTTCCCATGAATTGTGCGGCGGGACTCATGTTCATTCCACAGGAGATGTGGGATATTTGATTATTTTAAATGAAAGTTCTGTTGCCAGCGGGATACGGCGTATCGAAGCGGTAACAGGAAACAGCGCATTAAAACTGCTGGCTGGATATCAGGATATTACCACAGCGCTGACTGCACTGTTTAAAGTACCGGCAAATCAGCTTCTGTTAAAAATCGAAGATATGGCATCGCAAATCCGCTCACTTGAAAAAGACAGAAATGAACTCAGATCCAAATTATTGGCCGGCTCGGTTGATGATTATCTGAAAAATCCGCAGAAATCAGGCGATATCGATGTTTATACTGCTGTTGTACCAGGTGAAACAATGGATCAGTTGAAAGATCTTGGGGACAGGGTTCGCGAAAAGCTAAAATCCGGTATTGCCATATTCGGTATGATTACCTCATCTGGTCCACAGATCTTGTGTGTCGTTACAGATGATCTTGTTAAAAAGGGAGTACATGCCGGTAAAATCGTGGGTCAGATTGGCCGTGAATTAGGCGGCGGCGGAGGAGGAAAACCCCATATGGCTACAGCCGGCGGAAAAGAAACTGACAATCTTGAGAAGATTTTAAAGAGTTCAACACAATATATATAATTATCAGGCAGGTGAAATATGGAGAGAAAGCTGTTAATTGAACTTTCCTGTGAAGGAAAAAGCGGGATCAGATTTCCATCTTCCGATGTTGGTATAAAACCTTTACAGGATTTTTTTCCTGATGATTATTTGCGGGAAACCCCGGCAGAACTGCCACAGGTAAGTATTCCTGAAGTGGTTCGTCATTTTGTGAATCTGTCAACACTGAATCATCATGTTGATAAAGCCATGTATCCCCTTGGATCCTGTACTATGAAATATAATCCCAAAGTAAATGAAGCGGTGGCCGGTTTATCGGAATTTTCCGAATTACACCCGCTTCAATCCGCCCAAACCGTACAGGGAGCTCTCCGGATTTATAAAGATGTAGAAACCTTTCTGTGTGCTATTACAGGTATGGCCGGTTTTACCCTTCAACCTGCTGCCGGATCGCATGGTGAATTGACCGGTGTTATGATTATGCGTCAATATCACAAAATGAAAGGGAATAATAAACGGGTTATTCTGATTCCCGATTCTGCCCATGGAACAAACCCTGCCTCTGTGGCAATTGGCGGTTTTGATGTCAGACAGGTGAAATCCACAAAAGACGGATTGGTAGATCTGGATGATTTAAAACGGAATATTAATGAAGAAGTTGCCGGATTCATGTTAACCAATCCCAACACTGTGGGACTTTTTGAAGAGAATGTTATTCAGATCAGTCAGATGATCCATGATGTTGACGGACTGATGTATATGGATGGTGCCAATATGAATGCTCTTTTAGGTATAGTCAAGACGGCTAATGCCGGATTTGATATTACCCATCTGAATCTTCATAAAACCTTTTCAACACCTCATGGCGGCGGCGGTCCGGGCAGCGGTCCAATCGGTGTAAATAAAAAATTACTGCCTTTTCTTCCTGCTCCGGTGGTGCGGGAAAAAGACGGGACCTTTTATTTTGAGTGGAAATTACCCCAATCCATCGGAAAGATTCATTCTTTCTGGGGGAATTTTGGTGTAATTCTCAGGGCTTGGACCTATATCCGGATGTTGGGAGAGGACGGGTTGAAAAAAGTATCAGAATCCGCCATAATCAATGCGAATTATCTGAAGAAATGTCTTGAAGAAGTCTATCAGATCGCTTATAAAAAAACACCCATGCATGAATGTGTTTTTTCCGGGGACAGGCAGAAAGCAAAGGGTGCCCGGACCCTAGATATAGCAAAACGGTTGCTGGATTATGGTGTACATGCTCCAACGGTTTATTTTCCCCTTATTGTTCATGAAGCATTAATGATTGAACCTACTGAAACCGAAAGCAAAGCATCTCTGGATCATTTTGCCGACGCCATGCTTTCCATTGACAGAGAGATCGGGGAGAATCCTGAATTAGTAAAAAACGCGCCATATTCAACGCCTGTTTCCCGCCTTGATGAAGGGAAAGCCAATCGTGAACTCAATATTCGCTGGCAGGATATGTAACAGGAGAACACTATGCTGATTCGCTATGGAATGCACCGGTTAAACCTGGATCTGAAGAATGACACAAGGGGATTGGATTTAATCCGGAAAAAATTTCCTGATGAGTGGGAAAAGATTCTAGTAATGGCTGTAGACGGAGATCCGGCAAGTTTGAACAGCAATATCCCGAAATTAGCTACGGTTGTTGATTTTTTTGACATTTCTTCTTCTGTAGGGGCAAATGCCATGGCAATCAGCACCACAGCTGTCATGCTCTGTGCGGCTGAAACACTTTTTCCTGCTGCCACAATGTCCGTTGAATACTCTTACAGCAGCGGATTTTTCTGCCGGCCCCTAATGCCTGAAAGCCTTCCGGATGACTATATTTTGAAAATTTCCTCTAAAATGTCCCAGATTATAGATATGGATATTGAGATGGAAGAACGGATAATGACGCTTAATGAAGTGAAAAATATCCCACAGGGTCGATTTAAGATATTCAATCAGGCCCATTTTGAAACGATAAAAGTCTATGATGTCTGTGGTTTTCCTCACTGGTTTTTGTCACCGCTTATTGCAAAAACAGGTTATATTAAACATTACAGACTCCAAAGTTATGCCGATGGTTTTGTGATTCAATTTCCCAACTGTTTTTTTCCAGAATCTCTGCCGCCTTTCCGTGAATCACCCAAATTGTTTTCAATTTTTCAGGAAAGTGAAAAAAGAGGAATTCTTTTAGGTATTGAGTATACCGATCATCTGAATGAACGGATTGAAAAGGGAGATTATCGGGATGCTATTCACCTGTATGAAGCCCTTCATGAAAAGAAAATAGCCCAGATAGCCGATGCTGTTACTTTTAAAAAAGAGAAAATAAATTTTGTTTTTGTAGCCGGTCCGTCTTCTTCGGGTAAAACGACATTTATGAAAAGACTGACCATTCAGTTGCGCATCAACGGCATGAGAGTGAAAAACATCTCCCTTGATAATTATTTTTTTGACAGGGATCAACTGATCCAGGATGAAAACGGGAATCTTGATTTTGAACATTTTAAGGTTGTGGATCATATCTTGCTCAGTCAAAACCTGACGGATCTGCTCATGGGTAAAAAAGTTATCCTTCCACACTTTAATTTCCACACGGGTAAGCGTGAAATGTCTCCAACATATACAACTCTCGGACCTGATGATGTTCTGATTATCGAAGGTATTCACGGATTGAATCCCGGATTAACGGAAGATCTGGATCCTGAATGTGTGTTTAAAATCTATATCAGCGCCTTAACACAACTCAATTTTAATGTTTATAACCGTATCAGTACATCGGATACACGCCTTCTCAGGCGAATGCTAAGGGACTATCAGTTCCGTTCCTATAGCGTAGAGAATACACTTAAACGCTGGCCTTCAGTCCGGGCCGGAGAAGAAAAGTGGATCTTTCCCTATCAGGAACAGGCAGATATCATGTTTAACAGCGCACTTGAATATGAATGGGCTGTTTTCAGAGAAAGACTTCTGCCCCTTTTAATGAAGGTCCCGTTAGAATCTGAAGTGAAGGCGGAAGCTATTCGTATCAGCAAATATCTGGAATTGTTTCTGCCGATTCCTACAGATGTTATTCCACCTACATCCATCCTTCGTGAATTTATTGGTGGAAGTTCTCTGGATAATTGATTAAATATCCATGTCTATGATTGGAAAAGATAAAATCCGTCAGCTTGCCCGTACTACTTTTTACGGAAAATGGTCTATTACTCAAAAAGTATCAAAAGATACCATCAATTTTGCAGTATCCGAGCCACATTTTCCCATGCCGGCCAATATCCGTAATGCTGCTCAGGAAATTGTACTCTCCGAAGATCTTTCCTATACGGATACTGCCGGATTATCCCAGCTTCGTGAACTGATAGCACAAACATATAATCTTCCTCCCACGGGATTTTCTGTTTCGGTTACCGGCGGGGCCTCTGAGGCTCTTTATTCAGGAATAATGACATTAATGGATCAGGGGGACGAAATCCTGATTCCGTCTGTGGGAAATCCCAGCTATGAAGCTGTAGCCCGGCTTGCAGATGCCGAACCGGTCCGTTATCCGGTTCAGATTGATAAACGCATTCCTGTTTTACCGGAAAGACTGTGCAGTTTGTTTACGGATAAAACCCGTATTCTTATACTGAATACTCCTATGGATCCGACAGGACAGGTTATTGACCGTATTATACTCGAAAATATTGCTGATATCTGTTTGGAAAAAGGCGTGCTGTGTATGGTGGATGAATCGTACCGTGAAATTATGTATGAAAGTAAATATTATTCATTATCCGGTTATAATCCAAATGTGATTACATTTACCAGTATCTCTAAATTATTTTCAATGACCGGTTGGCGGCTCGGATGGATGATTACATCTGACGACATCTTTGATCAAATCAATTTCCTCAGAAACTATTCAGCAACCTGCGCTCCGGCTATCAGTCAGCGTGTTGCTATACGCATACTGGAGGGGACAGGCAACGAACACAGGGAAAAAATTCTGTCAATCCTGGCGAACCGGAGGAAACTGATGCGGGAATTGCTGGCTCAACATGAATTTTACGCCGCCACAACGCCTTTGGGGGGATATTTTCTCTTTCTGAATTATCAGGAGTATTCTAAAAAAGAGATCAAAAGCATGGATTTTGCAAGACTTCTTCTCGAAAAATATAAAGTAGCGGTAGTGCCCGGTGTTTATTTCGGCGAAGAAGGAGAAGGATATATACGGATTGCCTTTGCAACGGACGAAAAGTCCATTCAGGATGGTTTTGCACGCATCAGACTGTGTTTGACGGATTTGAATAAAAAATAACAGATCATGGCAGAAATTGTAACAACAGACGGAACGTATTCGCATCTGTATTGGATGCGATTTGCTTATCAGGAAGCTGAAAAAGCCTTTGATAAAGGGGAAGTTCCTGTAGGTGCGGTTATTGTTATGAATAACCGGATAATCGGCCGTGGACATAATTTATGTGAGACATTGCAGGATGCAACTGCCCATGCCGAGATTCTTGCCATTACTGCCGCATCGGACAGTTTAAAGTCATGGCGCTTGGAAAAGGCCGTTCTTTATGTTACTCTGGAACCCTGCCCCATGTGCGCCGGTGCGATTATCAATGCACGGATTCATTCGGTTGTCTATGCTCTTGAAGATCCGAAGGCCGGCGCTTGCGATTCCCTGTATCACCTCTGTGAAGATCCACGGCTAAATCACCGTGTTCGCGTTTTTAGCGGTTACATGCGTGAACAGGTACAGACTCTTATGTCTGTTTTTTTTAAACAATTAAGAGTGCGGTAAACGGTAGCTGGAGAATTCTGAATTTTGAATTCTTAATTCTGAATAGAATGAAGAATTAAGAATGAAGAAGGATGATTGAAGAATGATTGAATTTGGTTTGGTCAGTCGTTAGTCAAAGGAAACGTAACGCGTAACACGTGACGCGAGACAAGAGCGGTTATGACCCTCTTAACCTCTCAACGTTTCAACCTTTAAACAATTTACTGCGAGCGCAGCGAGCCAATTATCAATTAATCCATAAGCCCTTGAGTCCAATTGCAACTTTGAGCTTAACAAATATTCCTTTAACTTTTACCTTATCAAATTTGTAAGGAGCAAAACCGTGAATGAAGCATTAAGTGCTCTGAAACAGTCATTAAAAGGGGAATTGTTTACGGACAATGCAACCCGCATATTGTATGCAACAGATGCTTCCGCTTACCGGGAAATGCCCCTTGCCGTTATATGGCCTAAAAATACGGATGATCTTAAAATCCTTATACAATTTGCCCGTCAGAACAGCACATCGCTTATTCCGCGGACAGCCGGTACTTCCCTTGCCGGTCAGGTTGTTGGCAATGGGATCGTTGTTGATGTTTCGAAATATATGACAGAAATATTAGATATGAATCCGGAAGAAAAATGGGTGAAAGTCCAGCCCGGAGTTATTCTGGATCATCTGAACATGTATATAAAACCGTACGGACTTTTTTTCGGTCCGGAAACGTCCACATCCAGCCGGTGTATGATGGGCGGGATGGTGGGGAACAATTCCTGCGGTGCCCACCTGCCTCTTTACGGCAGTACACGGGATCATACACTGAAAATAAAAGCTCTCCTGAGTGATGGTTCTGAAGTGGTTTTTGAACCGCTAAGCCGGGAACGGTTTGATGAGAAAATGGAAATGGATTCTCTGGAAGGACAATTATACAGGAATGTCTATCAAATTTTAAGTGATGAAACAAATCGTAAAGAGATCCGGGACCAGTTCCCTAAACCTGCCATTCCCCGGAGAAATATGGGGTATGCCCTGGATATTCTCATGGATATGCAGCCTTTTAATGAAAAAGGGAACCCCTTCAATTTTGCACAACTTATGGCAGGTTCCGAAGGGACTTTAGCCTTCTTTACCGAAATTACACTGAACCTTGTACCCCTGCCGCCTAAAGAGGTGGCTGTTGTCTGCTGTCATTTTAATAAACTTGAAGAAGCTTTTCATGCCAATCTGATTGCTTTAAAATACAAACCCGGTGCTGTTGAGCTGATGGACCGGATAATCATGAATTGTACCAAGGACAATATTGGCCAGCGTAAGAACCGCTTCTTTATCGAAGGGGATCCTGCTGCTTTAATGATGGTTGAATTCCGAAGGGATACCCGGCAGGAACTGGATACCCTCACAACCGCCATGGAAAAAGAAATGCGGGAGGCGGAGTATGGGTATGCTTACCCGGTTCTGTATAATGAAATGACAGACAGGGTCTGGGAGTTAAGAAAAGCAGGGCTGGGACTTCTTTCCAATATCCCCGGGGATACGCGGAGTGTAACCGTTATCGAAGATACTGCCGTTGATGTTGAAGATCTTCCGGCTTATATGGCAGAATTTGATCTGATTCTGAAAAAACATAATAAAGAAAGTGTCTATTATGCACATATCGGTTCAGGAGAACTCCATCTTCGTCCCATTTTAAATCTCAAGGACAGGGATGAGGTTGAGATCTTCCGTTCCATTTTGGAAGATGTGGCAAAACTGGTGAAAAAATACAGGGGATCTTTGAGCGGAGAACACGGAGACGGACGTCTGCGAGGAGAAATGATACCTTTTATGATCGGAGATCATAACTATAAACTGTTACGCAAACTGAAGTATACATGGGATCCTAACAATACTTTTAATCCCGGTAAGATTGTTGATACTCCCCTCATGAATACCCACCTTCGCTTCGATCCGGGCTTTAAAATTCGGGAAGTAGATACAGTCTTCAGCTTCGAAAATGTTCTGGGATTTGTACGTGCCGCTGAAAAATGCAACGGTTCCGGGGACTGCCGAAAAACTGAACTGTCCGGCGGTACAATGTGTCCCAGCTACATGGCAACCCGGGATGAACACCATGTAACCCGGGCACGGGCCAATATCCTGCGTGAATTCCTCACATATTCGCCGAAAGATGATCCTCTGGACCATCATGAAATCTATGAAATTATGGATCTGTGCCTGAGCTGCAAAGCGTGCAAATCCGAATGTCCTTCCGGTGTGGATGTGGCAAAACTAAAGGCAGAATTTCTGCAGCATTATTATGACCTTCACGGTGTTCCTTTCCGGACCCGGTTAATTGCGAATATTTCTAAAATTAACCAAATCGGTTCAATTTGGCCCGGATTGACAAACTTCTTTATGAAAACTGGATTTTTCAGTAAACCTTTTATGATGCTGGCGGGATTTTCCACGAAACGCAGCCTGCCCCTGCTCCATTCCGTGACGATGAAAAAATGGATGAGATTCTATCTCCGCTCCATAAAAAGTGAGAAAAAATTAAGAAGGGTCTTTCTCTTTAATGATGAGTTCACAAATTTTAACGATACTCCAGTCGGGATTGATGCAGTCAGACTATTAACACGCCTTGGCTATGAGGTTAGAATTCCAAAGCATAAGGAGAGTGCCAGAGCTTACCTCTCTAAAGGATTGCTGCGAAAAGCAAAGATTATTGCGGAGAAGAATGTATCCATGTTGAAAGATCTGATTTCTGACGAAACACCCTTAATCGGACTGGAACCATCGGCGATTCTTGCGTTCCGTGATGAATATCCCGAGCTTGTTAAAGAAGAACTGAGAGAAGCAGCCTGTCATTTATCTGAAAACGCCATGTTGATTGATGAATTTCTTGTTCGGGAAATGGATTCAGGTAGAATTACCCGGGATTTGTTTAGTGAGGAGGAAAAATACATCAAACTTCACGGTCATTGTCAGCAGAAGGCTGTAGCATCAACCGCCCCAACCCTGAGGATGCTCTCTTTTCCGGAAAATTATCATGTTGAAGAAATTTCCAGCGGATGCTGCGGAATGGCCGGTTCTTTTGGTTATGAAAAGGAACATTACGACGTTTCCATGAAAGTAGGTGAACTGGTCCTGTTTCCTGCCGTTCGAAATGCTTCCCCCGATACAATTATCGCAGCTCCCGGTACCAGTTGCCGTCATCAGATAAAAGACGGTACGGGAAGAATTGCTCTGCATCCTGTTCAAATTCTCTATCAAGCCTTAAAAAAATAGGAGTTTTATGGTTCTGAATGTTATCTGGATTGCCTTTTTTGTTATTGCCTGGGTTGTAGGGCTGGGCCGACTGATTTTTCTGGGTGACTCCCAGATATTTCCTGAATTGATCGGCAGCACCTTTGATATGGCAAAAACAGGACTTGAAATTTCTCTGGGACTTGCCGGTATTATGACTCTGTGGCTCGGTCTCATGAATATTGCGGAAAAATCCGGATGTATCCGGATTTTGGCTAAAGCGGTCAATCCTCTTTTCAGACGTTTATTCCCCGGGATTCCTTCCGGACATCCTGCTTATGGATCCATGCTTATGAATATTGCAGCCAATATGCTTGGACTGGAAAATGCAGCCACACCTCTTGGTCTCAAGGCGATGAAGGAACTGCAGGATCTCAATACGGAAAAAGATACGGCAACCGATGCCATGATTATGTTTCTGGTTATGAATACGTCCGGACTCATGATCCTGCCTGTTGCCATTATGATGTACCGGGCTGAAATGGGTGCCGCGTCCCCGGCTGATATTTTTATTCCTATTTTAATTTCGACCTTTTTTTCCACTCTGTGCGGAATCCTTGCCGTGGCGTTCAGACAAAAAATCCGAATCTTTGATAAGGTGATCTTTGCCTATCTGGGAGGATTCTTAGTCTTTGTAGTGTCTCTTATTGCTTACTTTTCAACACTGACACCGGAAAAAATCAATCGGCTTTCCCTGATAACGGGAAATCTGATCCTCTTTACGGTCATCATCTTTTTTATTGCCATGGGTTTCAAAAAGAAATTGAATGTCTATGAGGTTTTTATTGAAGGTGCCAAAGAAGGGTTCAGTACGGCTATCGTTATTATTCCCTATCTCATTGCCATACTTGTGGCCGTAGGCGTTTTCCGGACATCCGGTGCATTGGAAATGCTCATTGGTGTTTTAGGTAAGGGAATATCCGCCCTAGGGATCAATACGGACTTCATTCCGGCTCTTCCAACGGCTCTGATGCGGCCCCTCAGCGGAAGCGGAGCCAGGGGGTTGATGATTGAAGCGATGCAGCATTACGGGGCAGACAGCTTTGTGGGACGGCTTGTCTGTATAATGCAGGGAGCAACGGATACAACCTTTTATGTTATTGCACTCTATTTCGGATCCGTGGGTATACGCAAAACACGCTATGCGGTTTCCGCCGGTCTTATCGCCGATTTTGCCGGTATAATTTCTGCCATTTTTATTGCTTATCTCTTTTTTCATTGATCAGGAGGATGTATGAAGAGTATTGTTAAAATCTGTTTGGTTCTTGTATTAATTGCATCATTTTCATATCCCTGCACGTCTGCCATAATTAACGCAAAAGCTTCCGAATCGGGACGCCCCCTTTTGTGGAAACACAGGGATACAGGAGCCTTGGAAAATAAAATTGTTCACATGAAAGGCGAAAAATATGCCTTTACCGGCGTCTTTAATGTGTCCGATTCTCTAAATCTCGAGATGTGGATGGGTACGAACGAGACAGGTTTCAGTATCATGAATACTGCTTCATATAACATAACGGCAGGAATGGAATGGGATCAGGAAAAGGATCAGGAAGGAATTTTTATGAAAAAGGCTCTGGGACTCTGTGCAACGGTGGAGGAGTTTGAAGCCTTTCTCAAATCTCAGTCCGGTCTGTGGGGCATTGAAACCAATATCGGTGTGATCGATGCACGGGGAGGAGCCGCTTTTTTTGAAACAGGGTATTATGATTATGTAAAATACGATGTGAATGATCCTGCCGTTGCTCCGTCAGGCTATCTGATACGGACCAACTTTTCCTTTGCCGGCGAACCCCATGACGGACAAGGATATATCCGTTTTACCGAAACCTCTGATCTTTTTCAGAAAGAGATGCTCAAAGGGAAACTCAGTGTGGATTTCCTTCTGAAAAAAGCTACCCGGAATATGCATCACGGTCTGATGAAACGGGATATATGGGAAGATTATCTGCCAAGGGATTTTATTGATGAATATATGGTGTCCCTGCAGGATTATGTTGTCCGATACTGGTCTGCTTCCGTCCTTGTGGTTGAAGGAATCAAAGAAGGGGAGGACCGGAGTGCCACCACTTTGTGGACAATTTTGGGGTTTCCTCTTGCGACACTTGTTACACCGGTCTGGGTTGGTGCAGGCGATTTACTGCCAACTGTTGTTACATCAGAAAATGGAAAAAATCCTCCTGTGGTCGATTGGTCTTTAATGCTGAAAAAACGGTGTTTCCCCTATTCCAAAGGAAACAGCCATGCCTATATCAACACTGCACCACTTAAAAACCAACAGCAGACCGGTTATCTGCAGAAACTTATTCCTTTGGAAGATCTCATCATTACTAAAACAAAAGAACTACAGGAACAATTTTATAAAAGCGGTGTAAATTCGAAAGAAGTTAAACGATTCAATAAATGGCTGGATGACTATGTCCGTTCAGCGTACGAAACATATTTTGATCAGATTGGAATCAATAATCCATGAAAAAAAAAGTCATTATACCCGTGCTTTTAATACTTGTCGTCATTTTTATTCTGGTATACAGGAATGTCAATAAAACTCAGGTAAATTCTGATATCATCGTGTCTCCCAAAACCGGACAGTTTATGGTTACAATTACGACAACAGGGGAGCTTCAGGCGAAAAATTCCACAGAGATCCGGGGGCCCGCTACATCAAGACGGGCCAGAATCTACGATATGAAAATTCTCCGGCTTGTTCCTGAAGGAACGGTTGTGGATTCAGGTGATTTTGTTGCCAGTATTGACAGATCAGATCTGGAAAACAGAATCAGGGATATGGAACTGGCCATTCAGAAATCGGAAAGCCAGTATGAACAGGCAAAACTGGACTGTACACTGACCCTTGCCAATGCCAGGAATGAACTGATCAATCTGGAATATGCCCTTGAAGAGCGGTTGCTTCTTAAAGAACAGGCAATTTATGAGGCACCTTCTATTGCCAGACAGGCGGAAATTGATTATGATAAGGCTGTCCGGGCACTGGGGCAGGCAAAAGAGAACTATAAAACAAAGGTTCAACAGTCCATCGCTAAAATGTCCGAAGTGGATTCGGATCTGCGAAAAAACCGGAACGAATACCAGGAATTTGTGAATCTGATGAAGGAGTTCACCATTTATGCTCCGGAAAAAGGCATGGTTATCTATAAGCGTGACTGGAACGGGAAAAAAATTACGGAAGGATCCACCATCAGCGCCTGGGATCCCACCATTGCCACACTGCCGGATCTCAGTGTTATGCAATCCATGACCTATGTCAGTGAAGTGGATATTCAAAAGATAAAGACCGGGTTGCCGGTTCAAATCGGACTGGATGCGGATCCGTCTAAACATTTAACCGGTAAAATTACTGCGATAGCAAATATCGGGGAACAGCGGCCCAATTCCGACTCCAAGGTGTTTGAAGTGGAAATTGAGATTAATGAAGCCGATTCCACCCTCCGGCCTGCCATGACAACCAGCAATACCATTATCATTGCATCGGTCGATAGTTCCCTGTTTATACCGCTGGAAGCTTATCATGCGGAAAACGGACTCTCGTTTGTTTACAAAAAAACTGTCTACGGGGAAGTAAAACAAGAGGTTGTTACCGGACTTAAAAACGAGAATGAAATTATTGTTGTGGAAGGACTCATGCCGGATGATAAAATCTTTTTATCCATACCCGACAATCACAACAATCTGGAAATAGCAACCTTGCAGGATTAGGAATGAGTCTTCATTACCACTGGTCTGTTCAGACATTGTTGAATTTAAGTATCGCTTTTGACGCCATTCGTCAGAATAAACTTAAATCTCTTCTCACATCACTGGGTATTATTTTCGGGGTTTCCAGTGTCATTGCAATGCTGGCGATCGGGTCAGGGGCCAGACAGGAAATTCTTGACCAGATGTCTCTTCTGGGTGTCAATAACATAATCATTAAACCGGTAATCGAACAAAAAGAAGGACCTGTAACGGAAGAGTCTGAAACCACGAGCAGGAAACCTGGCGAAAATCAGAAAAAATATTCAGAAGGTCTTACACTGGAGGACGCGGAAACCATTAAAGAGTATATTCCCTATGTGGAATTTGTCAGCCCGGAAATTGTCCTTGAAACAACAATCATCCGTTCCGGGTACCGCCGCTCCGGCAAACTGGTGGGTGTGAATAATAACTATTTTGAAACCACGGATTTTAAACTTCTCAATGGTACCTTATTCAGTGAAGAACATCTGGAAAACTCAGTCCCCGTATGTGTTATCGGCTATGATATCAGTGTCCGCTTTTTCCCTGGAGAAAACCCCATCGGTAAACAGATCAAATGCGGAAATCACTGGCTGACGGTTATAGGTGTTTTAAAAGAACGTCGGATGGCAGACCAGTCGTTCGAACATCTTGGCCTGAGAAACACCAATCTGGATATTTATGTGCCGGTTAAGACGGTTTTGCTGCGCTACCTGGACAGGGCAAGGGTAACCCGGCAGGATATTCTGCGGGCTTCCCGGCAGGGAGAGGTGACTAAGGGAACCAATTATAACCAGATAGACCGGCTGGTCGTAAGAGTGTCCGATTCCGGCTATATATCAACAACAGCGGAAATTATTGCCCGCATGCTGGAGCGAAGGCATTTTGAGGTTGTGGATTACGAAGTAATTGTTCCTGAGCAACTGCTTGAACAGGAACAGCAGACAAAAAGAATTTTTAACATTGTTTTGGGTGCCATTGCATCCATATCCCTGATTGTAGGAGGTATCGGCATAATGAATATTATGCTTGCCTCGGTTATGGAAAGAATAAAGGAAATCGGTGTCCGGCAGGCTCTGGGAGCAACCCGCCTTGATATTATGCTCCAGTTCCTTTTAGAAGCTATTACCATCTCCCTGTCCGGCGGGATTATCGGGATCTTCTTCGGTATTTTTCTCAGTTTCCTGATTGAACGGATGACCGGAATAAGCACGATTGTGTCTTCAGTCTCCATCATTGTATCCTTTGTTGTTTCCATTACTGTCGGCCTTGTATTCGGCAGCTATCCTGCAAATCAGGCGGCAAGGCGGGATCCTATAGAATCTTTGAGATATGAGTGAAAAATGAAACATTTCTTTAAAACAGTGTTGTTTTCTCTGGTTCTTGCGAGTCTCTTATTCTCAAACGATGAATTGTCTGTTGAACTTACACTGATGGATGCACTCAGTTTCGCCCGGGACCACAGTCCAAACCTTGAGATCGTCCGGCAGAATTTTCTTCAGTCCCAATGGAATTACGAAGCCTTCCTGAAAGATTATTATCCGCAAATATCGTTAACGGGTAATATCCCGGGGCTGAACCGGAGTATTAAGAGTGTCCAGCAGCCTGATGGAACCATTGAATACAGAGCACAAAGTCAGACATACGGAACAAGTGCTCTGCAGGTCCGGCAACGGGTTTCGCTAACGGGGGGGACTTTTTCCATGAGCAGCGGTGTTGAACGTTTTGATAATTTGAACACGGACAGTTATTTCTGGCGTGCCACACCCTTTGTAGCCTCCTATCGTCAGCCGGTTTTTCAACCCAATACCATGAAATGGAACCGGAAACTGGAGGAAATCCGTTATGATATTTCAAAAAGAGCCTATGAAGAACAACTGAATGATCTCAATATCCGTATTGTTAATGCATATTTCAATGCTTACATCAATCAGATCAATCTGGAAATAGCCCACATTAATTTTACGGTTAACGATACGGTTTACAATTTATCAAAACGCCGTTTTGATGTGGGTAAAATTGCTGAAAACGATCTTTTACAGAGCGAACTGGAGTTAATGAAGGCAGAGAGCAATCTGGAAGCCGCACGGTATGAACTGAAAAAGTCCATGAATGATCTTATGATTCTATTGGGGATGCCGGCGGAATCAAATGTTGTCGTTTCTGCTCCGACTCAGGCACCGGAACTGGATATTGACCGGGAGGCTTTTATCGAAAAAGCCATGGAACTGTCATCCGATTTGCTCAGGAACCGCCTTTCTAAATTAAGTGCGGAATTATCCCTGATGCAGGCACGGTCGCAACGGCGTTTAAATGCAGAACTCAGTATGAGTTTCGGTTACAATCAATCCGGTGAAGATTTATTGGATCTGTACAAAGATCCCTTTGATCAGGAACAATTGACCATGAGTCTGGAAATTCCTCTGTTCAACTGGGGAAAAAACAAGGCTCAGATACGAGCCGGTGAATCGGCATTGAAATCTGTGGAAATACAGGAACGGTTATACCGGCAGATGATCCGGGAAGAGATAGGGGATATGCTGGAACAATTTGACCAGTTGAAAAGGCAGATTGCCATTGCGGTTCAGGCGGATACCATCGCCCAGCGGAGATTTGAAGTCACGAAAAACCGTTATCTCATCGGAAAAGTGGACATCACCCATCTTTTCATGGCCCAGCAGGAGCAGGACCTTGCCCGGCGGACCTATATACAGACACTCAAGAATTATTGGGTATCGTATTATCAAATTTTGGGAGTGTTGAGTTCTGAATTATGAGTGCTGAGTTCTGAGTTCTGAGTTCTGAGTTGAATTTTGAATTGGGTGGTGCTGGTTACACTTCGATACGTCCTCCGTCTGCCATTAGCATCCAAGCATCTCATATTGTTCGATGTTTAAAAATTCAATCGTTGTTTCACAACGTTCAAAAAAATCTGCGCCCTGACTTTCGACTGAAGCCTGCCCGATAAGTCGGAACAACATTCGGGGACTTTCGACTTTCGACTGAAGCCTGCCCCGATAAGTCGGAACGACGTTCGGGGACTGTCCACTACCGACTGCGAACAGCGAGGGCAGCGAGCCTGAACATCTCAACTTTTAAACGTTAAAAAGGATTCTTAAGCTGTTCCGGCCCCCTCTCTTTCAAAAGTTGATCGTATGTAAGCAGACTGACTTTTTTCTTTTTTAATGCGGACCTGAATTCGGAAGATGTCAGGGCGTCGAGTTCGGCCTGCCGGTGGCGGCTCATCTCTTTCAGTCCCCAGGGATGGGTGTCTGTCATTGCATTCATTTCGGGAAAGGTTCGGCCGATATGGAAAACCATCAGGTATGTTCCATCCTTTGGTAAATTTTTAATAAATAAAACCAGCGAATCCGTTTTTATATCAGGATCTACGGAATAGATGCTTTTTGAATCCTGTTCCCCGTAAAAACGGGAAATACCGATCATGTATTCTTTGGCAAGTTTCATCAGCAATGCCTGATATTCAGGTGTAGACGCAGCCGTCCCCATGTGATAATCCATATATGAAATTCTGAGTCCGGTCTGTAATGCCCGTTCAATCTGTGCCCTCAGTTCCGTTTCCACTTCATCAAATTTGGGATTATTTTCTTCAAAAAGAGCGCGGGTGGGAAAAAAATACCCGTTTTTATCCACCAGTGACGGAACTGCCTTTCCTCCTGCAACTGGGCCCCATTTGTATTCCTGCCATTCACTGTTTAATACAAGATGAACACCGATACTCACATTATCATATTTTTTCAGGATTTCCACCGCTTCCGGAACCCAGCCGCAGGGGAACATAACAGAAAAGTTGACAGGCAGGCCCGTATCCAGAAGTTCTTTCGCCGCCGTATTGACCGAGTGACTCATGCCAATATCATCACATCGGATAATGAGATTCGGTCCGGCGAAGAGTATTCCGGACAGGATCAATACCATAAATAATGCAATAACAGATCTTTTTAACATTTTCAGACTCCTGATTAATTTTTCATAAAATTAAGGGTTACCTAAATAAGGAACAAGACAGATAAATTGCCGGTCAGGTTTTATTCAGAAGTGCTACAGCTTCAATATGGGCTGTATGTGGGAACATGTCTACCGGCTGGATTTTGTCAATACTATAACCGTTTGAGGACAATTCAGCCAGATCTCTGGCCTGCGAAGCAGGGTTGCAGGATACATATATAATTTTTGGAGCATCAAGCAGAATGAGTTCTTTTAAAAAATCAGGATGGAGTCCGGCTCTTGGCGGATCGACAACAGCCACATCCGGTTTTGGCAGTTTTTTGATAAGATCCATACTTTTTTGAAAGAATTTATCCAGATTGGCTTCAAAAAAATGGCAGTTACTTATACTATTCTTTTCTGCATTCCTTCGGGCATTTCTAACTGCATCCGATATCATTTCAAAACCAACAACCTTTGCTGCTTTCTGAGAGAGATAGAGGGCAATGGAACCGGTGCCGCAATAAAGATCCCACACTGTTTCACTCCCGGTCAAATCTGCAAAAGCCTCAATGACGGCATAGAGCTGTTCAGCTCCGAATGTATTGGTCTGAAAAAAACTGTTAGCAGATATCTCATAGCTGATCTTACCAATCCTGTCGTGTATTATTCCTGAACCATGCAAAACAATCTGTTTTTTTCCAAAAGCTGTCATACCCAATGAATCAGTCACATTGTTGACAATAGTGGTGATATGCGGAAATTTATTCAGCACTTCCTCAACCACCGGAGACAAACGTTCCGGTGTATCGTCCCGTGTTACCAGATTGATCATGATTTCTCCGGTGTGATGTCCTTTTCGGATTACGATATTGCGAAGGTATCCTTCATGACTTTTAGAGTTGTACAGAGGTAATCCAAGCTCCTTTACCTTTTGACGGATCACCTGGAAAATCCGGTTTCTTTCATCATCCTGCAGAAGACAGGCCTCAATGTCAAGAATTTTATCATAGCGCCGGGGAGCATGGAGTCCGATGGCGAAATCTGTGGGAGCGCCGCTGTCCTTATCCTTCATAATCCACCGGTCCGGACCTGCGGAGAATTCCATTTTATTTCGATAACTCCAGATTTCCGGTGCAGGTTTAACAGGAAGGATCACGGGATTCAGTCCCCCCAGATGGGTAAAAACTTCCCGCACCTGTTGTTCTTTAACGGACAGTTGCTTTAAATATTCCAGATTCTGTAACACACAGCCACCGCAGTCTGTGAAATACGGACAGGGGGGAGGGATATAATATGGAGACTGGGTCAGTATCTCTTCAATAATGGCTTCGGCATACTGTTTTTTCTTACGGATGATTTTGATGCGAAGGTGCTGTTCCGGAAGAGCATCACGGACAAATACGGCCAGATTCCCGATTCGTGTCATGCCTTTACCGCCAAAAGCAAGACTCTCAATCTTTACTTCATGAATCGAATTTTTTTTTACTGTATCTGAGAAGTCTGACATACTATTCCTTAGATTAATGTGATAGCCGGACTTTCAACTTTTGATTTCGCTGCCTTCGACTCCGTCCAGGCACCCGCGAATACCATGAACCTCTCAACCTTTCAACCTTTCATCATTTAAACAGCAAACGCAGCGCGCAACTCAGAACTCAGCACTCAGAACTCAGCACTCAGAACTCAGCACTCAGAACTCAGCACTCAGAATTTTCACTCCTGAAGAAGTCCCGATCCGGCTTGCTCCTGCCTGGATCATGGCCAGGGCCGTTTTTAGATCCCGCACACCGCCGGAAGCCTTTACTTCCAGACGGTTTCCAACGGATTTTTTCATGAGTTTCACATCTTCAATCGTTGCTCCGCCGGTGGAAAATCCTGTTGATGTTTTCACAAAGTCTGCACCGGCTTTTTCGCATAGTTCACAGGCGAGGACCTTTTCTTCTTCCGTCAGCAGACAGGTTTCAAGAATGATTTTGACCAGAGTCTGATTATTGTTGGTTGTTTTCTTTACGGCTTCCGTAACCGCCCGGATATCTGCTTCCACGTCAATTGTTTTACCGGATTTCAAAGCACCGATATTGATCACCATATCCACTTCCTCCGCCCCATCTTCCAGAGCCTGAAGAGTCTCAGCGACTTTCACCACCGTATGATTGGCACCAAGAGGAAAACCAATGACGGTACAAATCTTTACCGGACTTTCTTTTAATTGTTCATGACACAATGATACCCAGTAAGGATTAACGCATACAGATGCAAACTCATATTCTTTCGCTTCATTGCAGAGTTTGATGATCTGTTCCTGTGTTGCATCCGGCTTTAACAGTGTATGGTCAATATAGGATGCGAGGTTATTCAATTTGTTCATAATTTTCTCCTTTTTTAGTAGCCGGTAGTCAGTAGCCGGTAGCTTCTGAGGTCTGAGTTAAGTAATGCGTGACAAGAAGGTTTATCATCCCCCGTGAAATACGCTCCGCTTATTTCACAGAATCCCCTGAATCCCTGAGCCCTTGAACCCCTGAGCTCATGAGCCCATTATCAATTGTTTTATCTTTCCCATCATCGCATCGCCCAGTGATTCAGCCTCTTCCAGAATGGGTGCTTCCGAATAAATACGAAGAATAGGTTCGGTATTGGATTTCCGGATATGGACCCATCGGTCTTTATCCATAATCTTCAGTCCGTCTACCGTATTGATGTCCTTATTGGAAAATTCCAATTTAAGCTTATCAATCAATGTATCCGGATCAGTACCGGATATATCCACCTTTTTTTTACTCATTCGGTATTGGGGAAGACTGACAAATACATCGCTGAGGGCTTTATCCTCATTCGTCAGCAACTGGAGGATCAGTGCAGCACCCACAAGACTGTCTCTTCCCAGATGAGAATCGGGCAGGATCACTCCGCCATTCCCTTCACCGCCCACGACCGCATTTTCAGCTTTCATGGCGGATGAGACATTAATTTCTCCGATGGCTGTTCTCAATACCCTGCCACCCAATTGTTCGGTTACTTTATCAACGGCAAGGGTTGTGGAAAGGTTTGTGACAACCAGTGGATTTTTCACGGTGGTTTTACTAAGAACGGTTTTTACTGCCATAACCAAAGTATATTCCTCGGACAGATAGCGTCCCCCTTCATCCACAATGGCCAGCCTGTCCCCGTCAGGATCCACGGCCATGCCCAGATCGGCTTTGTGTTTGATGACAGCATCCATAAGATCTGTGAGGTTTTCCGGAAGAGGTTCGGGAGTGTGGGGGAAATATCCGTCCGGAGTACAATTCACTTCAATCACATCACATCCCAGTTCACGTAATAAAGCCGGTACTGCCACCGATGCACCGCCGTTCACCGCATCCAGAACCACTTTAAAGTTTTTCTTACGAATGGAAGGAGCGTCCACATACGGGATTTGGAGGATATTTTGGATATGTTCATCGATGGCTGAATCCCATTCACTGTACGAGCCGAATTCTCCGCTGGGTTTGTATGTTTTTTCCCCCCGGGATTTTCGTCTCAGGATATCTGTTACCTGATCGCCGTTCATAAAGAGTCCGGTTCTGTCAATATATTTAATCCCGTTCCATGGAAAAGGATTGTGGCTGGCTGTAACGGCTATACCCGCATCAGCTCCTCTTTTTTCCACCATAAGCTGGACAGTGGGGGTGGGGACTATACCAATATTGATAACATCAATGCCCATCCATTGGAGTGTCGAACTGAATATTCTCACAATTGCTTCGCCGGAGGGACGGGAATCCCGACCGATAATCACAGTCCCTTGTGAACCCAGATAGTCTCCCAGAGCAGCAGCATATTTTACAATATTTTCCGGATGAAGGCTCTTTCCCACAATACCTCTCACACCGGATATGGATTCAATGAGCATATATAAACCTCCATGAAATAGAAAAGTCCGGACGGACCGGACTTCCCAGGCTTACCTGTTTACGCGAAGCCGTCTCAAGCGTCTCTCCGCCTTAGCCCGGCGGATCCGTTTGTCCTGACTCGGTTTCACATAGTAGGATATCTTATTGATATCCCTCATGATCCCGGACTTTTCAAACTTCTTCTTGAAACGCTTCAGTGCTTTCTCAAGTGGTTCGTCCCGATGAACAGTAACTTGAACCATTGTGAAAAGTCACCACCTTTCTGTTTGTTTTATGTTAGCCCAAATACGATCTCAATTTCCGACTCCGGGATTTATGCCGTAAGCGCCGGATCGCCTTTTCTTTGATCTGGCGGACCCTTTCCCGTGTCAGATTGAATTCTTCGCCGATTTCGTTCAGTGTCAATGCATATTCCCGGTCAATACCGAAATACATTTTTATCACATCCCGTTCCCGGTCTTTCAAAGTGTCAAGTGCTGAACGGATTTCCGCTTCCAGACTTTCATCCATCAGCAGATGATCCGGTGTTTGTTGACCGCTGTCTTCAATGATGTCGATGAGAGAATTTTTCTCTCCATCCCTGAATGGGGCATCCAGAGAGTGATGACGTCTTGAAATACGGACAGCATCTGAAATTTCATAGGTTTTCAGTCCCAGTTTATCCGCAATTTCATCCGGATTGGGTGTCCGCTCACCTGTGCCTTCCAATTCTTCAGCCGCCCGGGTGATTTTGGTAATGGTACCGACCCGGTTCAACGGCAGACGAACAATCCGGCTGTGTTCGGCCAGAGCCTGTAAAATACTCTGACGAATCCACCATACAGCATAGGAAATGAATTTAAAACCCCGGGTTTCGTCAAACCGTTCAGCCGCTTTGATCAAACCCAGATTGCCTTCATTTATCAGATCTGTCAAGGGCAGGCCCTGACCCTGATAATCCTTGGCAACACTTACAACAAAACGAAGGTTGGCTTCGCATAATTGCTTTAATGCCCGCCGGTCACCCTGCTTAACCCTTTTAGCCAGTTCAATCTCTTCTGCCGGCTTTAACGGCTCAAAATGGCCGATTTCATCTAAATACCGGCTTAATGCCCTGTTGGCATCATTGGTCGAACGCTGTTTTTTGCGTCGTCTGGTACGTGGTTTTGTCTCGGTTGTTTGTTTTTCTTGCATAGCACCCCAATTTTTAACACAGCAAAGAAATGTATAGTTTATACGCTATAAATTCAATGAATATTTACAGATTTCGTTACAATTTTTTTGGTTTATGAGCTCAAGAGCTCATAGAATAAGTTCGTTGATAAAAATACACTATTGACTATATAAATAATATAAATAATATAAAAATTAATGAATTATATTTGATAATTGTTTTTTTTGGGTTAATATTTTTTGGATTAATTAAAATGTAAAAGAGTAAAAAGTAAAATGGGAACTCATAAAAATTTGGAATAATGGAAACAGGCGATAGAGTTAGTTGTAATGATTTATGAACTGACTAAAATTTTTCCTGATGAAGAAAGATTCGGATTAACCAATCAGATACGAAGAGCAGCAATTTCTATCCCTTCAAATATTGCTGAAGGATCCGGAAGACAATCAGATAAAGAAAATATTCATTTCCTCTACATAGCTTTGGGATCATTAGTTGAATTAGAAACACAGATCATTATTGCGAAAAAATTAAGATATATCTAAAATGAAAGGATATTATCATTCATCAATGTTATCAGACCAAAATTAATCAATTACATCAAATACATAAAAGGTCTGAATGTTCATTACAACTAATATCCTGATATTTCTTATATACACCCAATCTCCTGATCTCTTGAACCCATGAGCCCTTGAGCTTTTTCCCTTGCAGTTCAATACCATATTTTCGAACTTTAACATAATTTTACAGATTAGGAAAATAAATGGCGATCTCGTATAAAACTATCATTGGTGCAGGTCTGGGATGGGTGCTTTTAGGTCCTATAGGCGCCATACTCGGAGGGATTTTGGGTTCCCGCCTGGATGAAAAGGATATGGCCGGCTCGTATAACAGAATCAGCGGTGGACACCCCTATTCTTATGATTCCCGGGAAACACGGATGGGTGATTTCTATGTAAGCCTTATTATTGTTTTTGCATATATTGTCAAAGCGGATTCACGTATCCGGAAAGGTGAGGTGGAATACGTCAAACGTTACCTCATGCAGAATATATCCGATAAAAAATTCGTACAGGAACTGATGTATCTTTTTAAACAAACGCTTGAAAGAGATATTGATATCAGCAGTGTTGTCCGTCAGATTACCCTGTACCTTGATATTTCAGCCAGAATTCAGTTCCTGCATTTACTGTTCGGTCTGGCTATGGCCGACGGCGAGATGGACAGGGCAGAACGGGACGCCATCGAACGGATAGCTATGAATCTTGGCTTTTCCGTACAGGATTATGAATCTATATTAGCTGTCTATCAGCCCAAAACCGATAACTCCCTGTATAAAATCCTTGAAGTAAGCCCGGACGTATCGGATGAAGAGATAAAATCCGCCTATAAACGCCTTGCACGGCTTTATCATCCTGATAAAGTTGCTCATCTTGGCCCGGATCTGGTGAAATCTGCAGAGAATAAGTTTAAACAAATTAACGATGCATATCAGCAAATCCGTTCAATCCGTCAATTTTAAACATGTCATTACATCCAAATAAATTACATCGTGTTTTTGCAACCGGACTCCTGGTCTATGATCATGTGCTTTTTTTAGATAGTTATCCCGCATTAAATGAAAAACGGACAACAACGGATTTTAAACGTTTTTTTGGCGGGCCTGCTTCCAATGCCCTGGCTTTTCTGGCACGGTCGGGTGTTGAAACGTTTTTGTCTTCAGCAGTGGGTAATGATACAACCGGTGAAATTCTGATCCGTGATATCGGAACCCAGGGTGTGAATACAAAGTACATTCAAATGAAAACCGGTGTCCACAGTCCGGTCGCTTATATTTTAATCGAAAAATCCAGTCACGGTAAAAGAACAGCTATCCTATCATATGATGAAAGCTGTTTTCCCGACTACAATGAGGAATTTGTCTCTGCTATGAACCCGGGAGATATTCTTCTTGTGGAAGGACGCTATATCCCGACCGAATTTGAAATTTGCCGGGAAGCCCATGAAAAAGGTATAATAACAGTCATTGATCCCGGCACCCGTTCTATAAACCTTGAACAATGGTCTCCGGTTATTGATTACTGGCTGGCACCAAAAGAGGGTGTGGTTAATACAATGGGAAACATTGACCTCTTTTCAGCCTGTCAGTTTTTGTCCAAACCTCCTGTTAGGATGTCAGCCATTACCCTGGGAGCCGGTGGTGTTGTCTATGGGAACAGAGAATCAACGGCTTTTCAGCCTGCTTTTCCAATAAAGGCTGTGGACAGTAACGGGAGCGGTGATATTTTTCATGCAGGCTTTATCTGGGGCCTGCTGAATGACTGGTCAATTCCTGCCTGTGTGGAATTCGGAGCAGCCGCCGGTGCTTTTGCGGCAACATTTGTCGGGACACACGCTTCCGATCTCAATGCACAATCTGTTATTGAGAAATTTCAGTTAAAACATCAATGAAATCTTCCATTATTAAGAAAGATATTATTTATGATGATTCATGTCCGGTCTGCAGGACCGCGGTTGAAAAAATCCGGAGAAAAAATAAAACCGGATCTTTTAATTATATTCCTTCTTCACACAACCTTCCAGAGAAAATATCACATCTTATTCCATCTGATATGCCCGATAAAACTGTGATTGTCATTTCAGAAGGAAAGGTATATACTGAATCGGAAGCCCTGTCAAAGATCTTAAAGGAATTAGGGGGAATATATTCTGTCTTTGGATTTTTTATAAATTTCCCCATAATAAAAACCGTTTCAAATTGGTTATATAGAAGAATTTCAGTAAACCGTCATGCCCTTTCTCATTATTTTCATAAAAATTCTGAGACGTTTTGAAAGTTTTAGTATCTAAAGGTAAAAGCAATAAGGAAAAGAACTATGCCTGTGCGTTATGATGATGAAAAGCTTTGTCACTCGTTTGAACCCATTCATGTTGAGGATGTGGAAGACCGGACACATGAATCATTGCATCTGCTTTTAGACAGAGAGGGACCTGGAAACGAATTCCTGGGCTGGATGGATCTTCCCAATCAAAAACCGGATGATTTGAAAGAATTGGTTGATACGGCTGAAGAAATTAAAAACAGTGGTGATCTTCTTGTCTGTGTGGGAATCGGTGGTTCCTATTTAGGAGCTAAAGCTGTTATTTCTTCACTTTTTCCCCATAATGACAGAATCCGGTATGCCGGCCATCATCTGAGTCCGCTGGAACTTTCCCGTCTGTTACAGGAACTCAGGAATAAGGATTTTTATATCAATGTCATATCAAAATCCGGCACCACAACCGAACCCGGTATAGCCTTTCGTTTTCTGAAGCAGCTTGCTGAAGAAAAATACGGTAGTGAGGTTTCAAAAAGAATAATTGCCACAACGGATGCCTCGAAAGGTGCCTTAAGGAAACTGGGAGAACAGGAGGGGTATCGGACCTTTGACATTCCCGATAATGTGGGCGGAAGGTTTTCCGTCCTTACACCGGTGGGACTTTTACCCATTCTTGCTGCCGGCGGAGATCTGAAAGCAATACTCAAAGGAGCTCAGGCCGGATATAGGGAAGCAACTCGGGATGATCGTAAGAATATGGCATTTCGTTATGCCAGGAACAGGAAAATCCTCTGGAAAAATGGGAAAGCAATAGAAATTCTTGCTTCTTTTGAACCGCAAATTCATTATGTCGCCGAATGGTGGAAACAGCTGTTCGGAGAAAGTGAAGGGAAAGACGGTAAAGGTATTTATCCCGCATCTGCCGACTTTTCCACCGATCTGCACAGTCTGGGACAGTGGATACAGGATGGAACACGGAATATATTTGAGACATTTTTAATTATTGATCATTATTCTGAAGATTTAACGGTTTTGAAAGATCCCCGGGATTTGGATGGTCTTAATTATCTTACGGGTAAAACACTGAGCGACATCAACCGGAAAGCCTATGAAGGCACCCGACAGGCCCATGAAGACGGCGGAGTTCCTATATCAGCTTTTTACTTGGATCATCTGAATGAAGAAAACCTTTTTGAACTCCTTGTAATCTTTGAATTTGCCATTGCAATCTACGGCTATACCCTTGGTGTGAATCCTTTCGATCAACCCGGTGTTGAAGCGTATAAGAAGAATATGTTTAAACTGTTGAAAGGTTGAGATGTTTAGAAGTTGAGGCTCACTTCGTTCGCTGTTTAAAAGTTGAGAAGTTGAGATGTTAAAAGGTTTAGTTGCTGAGAGAATCTGGCTCGTGCTCTGCATTCAATACAGGTTAACCAAAAATATCGCAGGGAACCGGCATGCCTGCTCCGGACTCATGGGTTGAGAGCGTCACGTGTCAGTACTCCCTGACTTTCGACTTTCGACTGTATTATACCGGCTACCGTATATCCGACGCCATGAATGGCATCGTTTATTATGAACAAGGACGCTAAAGTGCCCTCTGACTTTCGACTTTGGACTTTTGACCCCTGTGAAATAAACGGAGTGTATTTCACGGGGCAAGCTACCGACTACCAAATACCAGCTACCATTTCTACTGTCTTTCGTGTAAATTCTTCCCATGATTCAACAGGCAAAACGTGATGGTTTTCAAGGTTTAAGAGTGATTGTTCTATCACTTTCTCACATGCTGCATGATACCTATTCCGCCTTTTTAGCTCCTGTTTTGCCCTTGATTATAGAAAATCTGGGTATTTCCTATGCCATGGCTGGTTTATTATCCGTGATTCAACGGATTCCGTCACTTTTTAATCCTTTTGTGGGACTTGCCATAGACCGGCTTCCTGTTAAATATTTCATAATTTTTTCTCCACTCGTAACTGCTGTTTGTATGAGTCTGATGGGGCTGGCACCTAATTATGGCATACTGGCAATCCTCCTTTTTACGAGTGGTTTTAGCTCCACACTCTTTCATGTCCCTGCACCGGTTATGGTACGGCGGGTCGCGGGAAACCGTAACGGGATGGGCATGAGCTTTTACATGTTTGGTGGTGAGATGGCCAGAACATTGGGGCCACTGACGATTCTGGGGGCTGTCAGTCTTTGGGGATTTGCCGGAAGCTGGCGTTTGATCGGATTTGCGATTGTTGTAACAGTTTTATTATGGATTGAACTCCATCCCGTGGATCTCCATGCCCGGAATGATTTTAAAAATGAATCCATGCCTCGGATTCGAGAGGATGTGAAGCAGATTATTCCCTTCCTGGCCATGATAGGTGCCATGTTTTTCTTCCGGTCTTCTATGAAAAGCGCCCTGACTATCTTTCTCCCGATTTTTTTAAAAAGCCGTGGTGCAACTCTTTGGTTTGCCGGTGCAAGCCTGTCCCTTCTTCAATTTTCCGGTGCTGCAGGGACTTTTATTGCAGGAACACTTTCAGATAAATTCGGACGAAGGAATACTCTCATATTCATCACATCAATTAATCCTGTATTGATGGCTCTCTTTATTATTGCTAAAGGGATGTGGGTTCTGCCCGTTCTGCTTCTTACCGGCTTTTTTCTCTTTGCCTTTGGTCCAGTCACCCTTGCCATGGTCCATGATATCCCTCATAACCGCCCTGCCTTTATTAACGGACTCTACATGACTATGAATTTTGTTCTCAGTGCCCTGGCAACCTTTCTTGTAGGATGGCTGGGGGACTTGTTCGGGCTGGAAACCGCCTATATCATTGCAAATGTAATCGCCCTTGCTGCCATTCCTTTCGCAATCAGGATAAATCGCTGACATTTATTCATGTATCGTAAAAAAAAGTTTAAATTACGCCCTGTCTGTTTTAATGAATCCGCTTTCGGATGATCTTAAAAAAGAAGGATATACAACCGGATGATTGAAGATATCTTAAAGAAATCAAAATTGGATAAAACGGATCTGATCCACCTTCTTCAGGCAGAAGGTCCGGATATGGAACGTTTGTTTAAAAAATCCATGGCGGTCAAAGAGGAATATGTCCAGAATAAAGTCTATTTCCGCGGTCTTATTGAGTTTTCCAATATCTGCCGAAAGGACTGTTTGTACTGTGGTATCCGGAAATCAAACGGAAAGGTCCACCGCTATGATATTTCCGATAAAGAGATACTGAAAGCGGCTGAATTTGCCTATGACAACCACTTCGGCTCGGTTGTCCTGCAGTCAGGTGAACAGAAAAGTCCGGTTTTTTCCAAGAGAATCATAAAACTTCTGGACGGGATGAATCAACTGTCCGGAGGAAAGCTCAGGGTAACACTCTCATGCGGTGAACAGACGAAAGAAACATATAAGGAGTGGTTCGAACACGGGGCAGCTCGGTATTTGTTGAGGATTGAAACCTCGGACCGTGAACTCTATGCGAAACTCCACCCAAATGACCGGCTTCATGATTTTAATGAACGTCTTCAATGTTTGTATGATCTGAAAGATCTGGGTTACCAGACTGGAAGCGGCGTAATGATCGGACTCCCTTTTCAAAGTCATGAAAGTCTGGCAAACGACCTTCTCTGGATGCAATCCATGGATCTGGATATGGTGGGTATGGGTCCCTACCTTGAACACGAAGAGACACCTCTTTATGAGTACCGACACTTTCTGATGCCTCAGAAGAAACGATTTGAACTGGCTTTAAGAATGATTGCCTGTCTTCGTATCCTGATGAAAGATATCAATATTGCAGCGGCAACAGCCTTACAGTCTATCGATAAATTGGGACGGGAGAAAGCCATTAAAATCGGCGCCAATGTGATTATGCCTAATGTTACACCGGGTGAATTCCGGGATGATTATCACCTGTACAACAATAAACCATGCACCGATGAAAATCCCGAAGATTGTAAATCCTGCCTTGAAATGCGGATCGCACTGGCTGATAATAAAATCGCTTATGACGAATGGGGGGATTCTGAACACTATAGAAGAAGAATTCTGAATTCTGAGTTCTGAGTTCTGAGTTCTGAGTTCTGAGTTAGGTGCTGAATGTTAAATGTTAAATGTTGAATGTTAAATGTTGAATGTTAAATGTTGAATGTTAGAAGCAGCATTACGTGAAAAACCTCATTGATATCAAATCTTTTCATACGGGTCTTTCCACAAGGTATTTTTCTCGTATGGCAATTTTAATCATTGTAATATTTTTTAGCAGTTGCAGTAATGTGCGCCATGTGGCCCGAAAGGATCCGGATTCTGTCGTACATGGTTATTGCCATCCCGATTTTATTGAAGTGAAAGATGAATTTATTTTGAATTTTCAGAAAAGGGGAGAGGTGGGAGCTGCCTGTGCAGTGTATTATAAGGGGGAAAAAGTCGTTGATTTATGGGGTGGTTATCAGAATAGACGGACAAAACAACCATGGGATGAACACACAATGGTTGTTTCGTATTCATTGACAAAGGGCATATCTGCTGTCGTATTGGCCATGGCTCATTCCAGAGGATATTTTGATTATGACGATCCCGTATCTCTGTACTGGCCTGAATTTGCCCGTAACGGAAAAGAAAATATTACAATTCGTCAATTGCTCAATCACGAAGCCGGATTGTGTCTGCCTGATGAAAAAGTGAAAGCCGATAAAATCGATGATCATGCGTATGTTACTGAAGTATTAAGCCGTCAAAAACCCCAGTGGGAACCGGGTTATCGTCACGGGTACCACATGTATACCCTGGGATTTCACATGAATGAAATTCTGCGACGGTCCGATCCCATGAACCGGAGTATCGGCCAGTTCCTGAATGAAGAGGTTGTCAAACCGAGAAATCTTTCCTTCTATATCGGACTCCCGGACAGTATCTCGGATGACCGGATTGCCAGAATGATTCAGATCGGACCGGTGAACAGTCTGTTTAATCTGGCTGTCATTCCCCGTGAGACCCGTAGACAGATGTTCAGAGTCAGATCATATCTGTTTCAGTCCTTTTTTATATTAAAACACTATGATCCCAACATTCGATATCCCTTTCTGACTGTAGAAATCCCGTCTGCAAACGGCGTGGGGGAGGTCCGTGCCATTGCAGCCATATACGGAATGATGGCCATGGGAGGGAGGGAACTGGAAATCGATGAAAAAACGTTCAATGAATTAACGGCACCGGCCAGTGTTCCCGTCTCAAATTCTATGGTGGATGAGGTCTTTAAAATTGAAACCTATTATAATCTGGGATTTTTCAAGCCCGGGCGGTATGATTTCTATGCTTCATCCGAACGGGCATTCGGACATCCCGGTGTAGGCGGTTCCTTCTCCTTTGCCGATCCGGACAAACAGTTGGGCTATGCTTATGCCATGAATAAGATGAGCTATTATATAAAAGACGACAAACGCGAGAAAAAACTTCGGGATGCTGTTTACAGAAGCATTGAGAGAGTGGAGAGTGATGAGTGATGAGTGGAGAGTGATGAGTTGAAACTCCCTGAATAACAATTGATGGTATTCACCCAGTCTTAATAGCCTTTAACAGATCTTAACCTGTCTTAACGGTACGCTCCATCTAAGGCGGACGGAGGTCGTATCGAGGTTTAACCTGCCCCAACCATCTCGTTATGTGTTACATTCCCTGACTTTTGACTTTTTGACTTTCGACTTTTTAACTTTTGACTTTTAATTATTATTCTTGTCCTTCGCTACTCAGCACTCAGAATTCAGAATTCATAATTCAGAATTATTTCCTTACCTTTCAACTTAAATCTTGAACTGTAAAACTAAGAAAGGCTATTATGGATCTTGCAATTATTACAATTTATCTGATCGGAATCCTGATAATTGGACTCTGGTACGGTCGTGGTATAAAAAGTTTAAGCGATTATGCCGTTGCAGGTAAAGCATATACCGCTCCGGTAATTTTTGCCACACTCAGCGCTTCCTTTATCGGTGGCGGTTTCTCCATGGGTAATGCAGAAAAAGTGTTCCGTTTCGGAATTATGAATATTCTTGCTCTTTTCGGATTCAGCCTGAGCCAGATCCTTATCGCCCGCTTTATCGCGCCCCGGATGGGACGCTATGAGGATGCCATTTCTGTCGGGGATATCATGGAAAAAAATTATGGTGTGAAAGCGAAGATCTTTACCGGATTTTTTGCTCTGATTGCCTGTGCCGGGATTTTAGGCGCACAGATCGGTGCCATGGGACACATATTTAATGTTTTTCTGGGGATTCCCAAATTCAGCGGGATTCTGATCGGTATCGGTATTGTCCTAATTTATGTAACTGCCGGAGGTATGAAGAGTGTTGTAGGGACAGATGTCATCCAGTTTATTTTTCTTGTTATTGGTATTCCCCTGACCCTCCTTCTTGCCGTTCGATATGCCGGTGGTGTGTCTGCCGTGGTGAATGCCGTCCCGGCTGAACACCTTTCAATTCCGGCAATCGGGTTTACCACCGCAACGTTTATTTCCCTCTTTTTGGTTTTTCTGGTGGGAGAAACGCTTGTTCCCCCTTATGTCCAGCGCCTTCTTCTGGCTAAAGATGTGCACGCTGTATCAAAAGGGACCCTGTGGAGTGGCCTTTTATCCATCCCTTTTTTCGCTACAACAGGCCTGATCGGACTTGCAGCTCTGGCAATATCACCGGATCTGGATCCCAATCTTGCTATGCCCTTTGTGGTGCGTACCGTTCTGCCCGTGGGAATCCGGGCGGTGATGATTTCTGCTGTTATTGCCATTATTATGTCTTCGGCGGATTCTTTCCTCAATGCAGCAACGGTTTCCTTCGTCAATGATATTTTGAAACCCATAAAATCCATACGGCTTGATGAATTACAGGAGCTCCGCATTGCCCGGTATTTTACCGTTTTTCTGGGGATTGCCGGTGTGATCTTTGCCGTTAGAATTGAGAGCGTTCTCGATATCCTGCTCTTTACATATAATTTCTGGGCACCTGTGATTCTGGTCCCCCTTGTTGCGGCAATTTTAAATTTAAAAGCGGATATACGCCATTTTACCGTATCAGCAGCAGGGGGACTCTCAGGAATGATTATCTGGAATTACATTCTTAAGCAGCCGGGAGGTTTTGATGGTCTTGTGATCGGTGTGTTCTGCAGTGCCGTAGGATTTGCACTCGCTTTGAATTTTACCCGGAAAAAAGCCTCGAATCTTCAATAATCCAAATATGGACAGCTCAGCCCCGGAAAGACGTTTTGTCCGGCCGGTATTTTGAATATTAAATTTTAAATGTTAAATATAAACGCTGTTTACTTTGTCTGCCTTGTTATAATTTATTATTTTCTTTTGTTTTGAAAAGTGTCAATACACATTGCGGGGTTTTATGAAATTTACGGATTATATCATTTTCGGTTTGTATATGGCCGGTGTTTTATCAATTGGAGTCTATCACTTTATAAAGAATAAAAGTACTGAAGATTATTATGTGGGGAACAGGTCAGTAAAAGCCCACCATGTGGGTTTGTCAATTGTTGCCACGGATGTGGGAGGCGGTTTTTCCATCGGTTTGGGAGGCGTGGGTTTTTTAATGGGACTTGCCGGAAGCTGGCTTCTGTTTACCGGACTTGTGGGAGCATGGCTGACGGCAGTTTTTATTATTCCCCTCATTAAAAAAGTGGATGTGAAAGAAGGAATGATGACATACCCTGATTTTCTCCGGTTCAGATATAATGATAAGGTTGCTCTGGTTGCGGCAGTCATATCCGGTATTGGGTATCTGGGATTTACCGGTGCCCAGATGCTGGCCGGCGCAAAGTTGGCCTCGGCGACGATTCTTCAAACCAACCCGTGGAAAATGGATCCTATCCTTTTTTCATTACTTGTCATTGCCGCCATTACTATTATTTATACTGTAATCGGTGGGCTAAAAGCTGTGATCTATACGGATACCATTCAGTGGCTGATTCTGCTAATTGGATTGATTGCCATAACAATTCCCGTAACTCTTTGGAAAATAGGGGGTTTTGAAGCATTGTCAGTTCACCTTCCCAAGGAATATTTTTCCCTGAGTAATATTAAACCTGTTACGTTTATCAACTGGATGGTGACAATCATACCCATCTGGCTTGTGGGAATGACACTCTATCAGCGGATGTATGCCTGTAAGAATGAAAAAGAAGCAAAAAAAGCGTGGTTTTTGGCTGGTATTTTTGAATATCCTGTTATGGCTTTTACAGGGGTTTTCTTAGGGATGTGCGCCCGGGTGGTCTTTCCGGAAGCTGAAGCGGAAATGGCCTTACCCATGCTGATACGGGATATGCTTCCCATTGGTGTGACAGGTATTGTGATTGCGTCGTATTTTTCAGCTATTATGAGTACGGCCGACAGTTGTATGATGGCTTCTTCGGGAAATTTTACCAATGATATTCTTGAGAAATATTTTTTCCCGAACCTGTCCATGAAGAAATCCATTCGTCTGTCTATGTTGGTAACCCTGATAATCGGTGTAACAGCCGTCATTCTGGCGGCACAGTTTACCATGGTTCTCGATGCGATACTCTATGCCTATGCATTTATGGTGAGCGGACTTTTTATTCCTACTTTAGGTGCATATTTCTGGAAAAAAGGAACGTCACGTGGAGCCCTTGCCGGCATGATCGGCGGGGGTGGGCTGACTTTACTCATGATGCTGAAATTTGTGAAGCCACCCCAATTTCTAAGAGGCACCGGTTTGGATTTCAGTGTTTATGGTATTATCATATCTGCAATTCTGTTTATTACAGTATCATATTTCACACAGGGTAAAATCTCCAAAACAGATTAAACCAGGAATTAAAATTGTTCTGTTCAGATATTTTTTAATTTTCTTTCTCTGATAAATCGTCCGAATAAAAACCATCCGGCAATCAGCCAGAAGATCAGTATTGTTCCGGTTATACCCAATACGGATCCGGGTCCCAACTGAACTATGAGAGGAACGGACGCAGCCGTAAAAAATCCCCCGCCAACAATGGGTTCGAATAGGAGCTGTTTATAACCGAAACTTTCAAGTGTTCCCGATTCATTGCCGGGATCAGCCAGTCTCAACAGGAGCAGTCCGGTTACGGTAACACCTGTGGACTGGCCGAAATCACACACGGCCCGGGGGAACCACCATTCAGGTATGATCCGGGGGGCCAGAACAAATACACAGAAAAGATTCCATAAAAGTCCGGCAAAGGCCAGTATTAAAAAGGGTGCCAGATGCAGCCGGATGGCCGAAAGCGAAAGGGTTCCCAAGGCTGCAACAATGATAAAATCTAAAGTAGTTCCGGATATCCGGTTCATCATGCGCCGGTTAATGTGAATACCAAGGCCGGTTTTATCTATGATAATCTGGATTACAACACCCCCCAGCATGGCCATGGGGAAAAGGGGGATATAGCGAAAAAAAAGAAAACCGCCATTCTTTGCCCATGTGAGTGCTTCCAGTCCGATCAATGCTTCCCGTGCCAGCCATCCCAGCCCGATTGCCAGTCCAACTAAAGCCAGATGTATTGAAAACGGATCTGTCGGCTTCAGGCTCTGTTCCTTCTCCCACAAGGCATCCTGTATTTCTTCATCCAAATTATCAGATATGTCAGATATATTTTGAATATTTTGTGAATTTTCTGCCAGTATTGTTTGTTGGGGAAGATAGTTTTTCCGGGCAGCCCAGTTTACAAGAACAGAACCAACAACAATCCCGCTTATGAGTCCGAAGGTAGCCATGGCAAGGGCAAGATCCGCCCCATCAGGGAAACCCATAACCCGGAATGTTTCAGCCATACCGGCGGCTGTGCCGTGTCCGCCTTCAAAGCCAATCTCAATTAAAGCACCGGCCATTGAGGGTATACCGAAAACGGGGGTAAGAAAAAACATGACTAAAAGAAGTCCGATTACATATTGACCCCACGCCAGAGACTGACCGAATACAACCTGTGAACCGGCTCTCCGCCAGATTTCCTTGATGTGGGGAATGGGTTTACCCATCAGGAGTGCGGCAAAAACAACACTGATTAATAAACCCGGTAAACCCCTGAGGACCTGCAGAACCTCTTCCGGAATCAGTCCCTGTGAAAGAGTATGATCCGGTGCCAATATCCCGCGGAATAAAATGCCCAAAACCTGCGGACCCGCAAGCAGGATTAGAATCCCTCCAAGGACGGAACTTGGCAGAAAGATTTTTTTCAGGACCGGAATCAGGGCACGGAGTCCTTTCCCCGCTAAAAGGGCAAGCCCGATAAAAATAAATGTATACAAGAGTCCCTGAAATGTAATCATGGTTATCCTTGTTTAATTTTTACATGTTAATAAAAAATTGCCTGCCGGTCAATTGACATTTACGGGAAAACTGATATGAAACGCTCATTATTTATATTGATCAGTTCATAAATGAAACAAGTTAATCATATATAATACTAATAAAATTATATTGACTAAACGTCGCGAACGCTGTATCTTGCCCCCGGGGTGGGGGGTGTCAACTAAAAAAGTAGCCGGTAGCCAGTAGCCGGGGAATTCTGAGTTCTGAGTTCTGAATTCTGAGTTAAGTGACGCGTGACGAGTAACTAGTGAGCTCATGAGCCCCTGAACAGCGAGCGCAGTGAGCCAATCATCCAATCTATTCAATCCCTCCCCTGTGAAATACGCTGCGCTCATTTCACGGGGCAGGCAATCAAGTCAATCTACTCAATCAACTGCCGACTGTCGACTGTCCACTGCCGACTGTAGTCAGCGAGCCAATCATCAATTATTCTTCTGTCACGGGCAGAATTATTTGTTAAATTCAACCCATTATATATGAGGTTTTTATGGCGTTTCATGTGATACAGGATTTACCCAGACCGGAGGAGATGCTTACCGAACTGCCTCTGCCCGACGAGTTGAAAGCAGTGAAAAAATTACGGGATATGCAGGTCTCGGATATTATTCGTGGAGATTCTCCTGCTTTTCTGATTATTGTCGGTCCCTGCTCGGCCCATGATGCCGATGCGGTGTGTGAGTATGTATCACGCCTTGCCCGTGTTCAGGAAAAGGTCAAAGATCGTTTGATGCTAATGCCGAGAATCTATACCAATAAACCCCGGACATTGGGGACAGGCTATAAAGGAATGCTGCATCAGCCTGACCATATGGGAAAACCCAATATCGTAAAAGGGATACAGTCTCTCAGACAAATGCATATCCGTGCCATGAAAGAATCCGGACTTTCAGCCGCCGATGAAATGCTTTATCCCGGCAACTATCCGTATGTGGAAGATCTGCTCTCCTATGTTGCAATCGGCGCCCGTTCTGTTGCCAACCAGCAGCACCGGCTTACAGTAAGCGGACTGGATATTCCGGTGGGAATGAAAAATCCCACATCCGGCGAAGTGCGGGTGATGCTGGAATCCATCTATGCAGCCCAGCATTCCCATGTGTTTGTATATAACAATAAAGAAGTCCATACGGACGGTAACCCCCTCACACACGCCGTTCTCCGGGGCGCAGTGGATCCGTCCGGGATTCGTGTTCCCAATTATCACTACGAAGATCTTGCCCGTATTTCAAATCTCTATCTGAAACAGGATCTTCAAAACCCGGCCCTGATCGTGGATGTCAATCATGATAATTCAAATAAACGGTATGAAGAACAGCCCAGGATTGCCCTGGAGGTGATGAAAAGCCGCCGTATCAATCCCGATCTGAAGAAAATGATTAAAGGGCTTATGATTGAAAGCTATCTGGTAGGCGGCCGGCAGGAAATGAACGGCACGACGTTCGGCCAGTCCATTACGGATCCCTGTCTGGGCTGGAATGATACAGAACGACTGCTTTTGAAAATTGCAGACGAAGTGGATTGAATCTATTAAACACTATTATATCTGTTATTAAATATAATTTCATTGACCGGTTTTCTGGGTTGTGCCGGTTCGTCCGGACTCCCCTCCGCTTTTTTACCCACGATAATCAGAGTAATAATATCATATTCATCAGGAATATTTAAGATTTCCCGTGTTTTTTTCGGACTGAATCCTGCAACGGGATGAGCTGTCAGTCCCAGCTCGGTTGCCTGTAATAATAACTGTCCCACAGACAAACCTGTATCAAACTGATAATAGTCCCGTGAACCGACAACACAGTCATCTTCTTTCCGGGAAAAAACGGCAATAACCAGTGAAGCATCATATATCCACTCATTTCCCTTGGAATAAACATCATGCATTTCCTGAAGTTTGTCCGGATCCGTAATGAAGACATAACGCCACGGCTGATTGTTGAAACAGGAGGGAGCCAGCCTTGCAGCCTGAATGAGAAAATCCAGATCTCTGTCAGTCAGTTCTGTTTTCTCTAAATGCCGGTATGAACGGCGTTTTTGTACGGCTTCATGAACGTTCATTGTTTCTCCAATAAAGCATTTATTGCTTTAATGACCTCTTCATCCAGCGGATTGGTCCGCGATGCAAAACGGGCTGTCACATTTCCCTCACTGTCAATAATGAATTTTGTGAAATTCCAGCCGATTGTTCCCCCTGTTTCCGGATGAATTTTTTTATCCGTAAGCCATGCATATAAGGGATGAATATCATTACCTTTCACGGATATCTTTGCCAGTACGGGAAAAGTCACCCCAAAGTTCATCTGGCAGAATTCCTGTATCTCTTCATTGCTCCCTGGTTCCTGATTCATAAAATTATTTGCGGGAAATCCCAGGATAACCAATCCCTTGTCTTTATATTCCTCATAGAGTTTCTGAAGATCGTCATATTGAGGTGTAAACCCGCATTTACTGGCTACATTTACAACCATGACGACTTTTCCTTTAAATTGATCCATGTGAAAGGTTTCCCCGGTTGCCGTCTTTCCTTCAAAGGAGTAAAAATTCAAAGTTTCCATCGCAGTCAATCCTCCTGTGATTAGTAGAATCATTGTTATGAATCCAATGTATTGTTTCATAGTTCTATCCTTCTGTTATTTCTTCTTTGAGACAAGGGATTGATCTGCGTTACACTCGATGACCGGCATCTCGATAGGTTCTCCGTCCGCCTTAAGCATTCAAGCATCTCACATTGTTCGATGTACAAAAATTCAACCGTTGTTTCACAACGTTCAAAAAAATCTGCGCCCTGACTTTCCCCGATAAGTCGGAACGACGTTCGGGGACTGCCGACTGCGAACCGCAGCGAGCCTCAACGTCTCAACATCTCAACTTTTCAACATAAAACTCATTGCTTTTTTGGTAAAAAAAAGGGAATTTCCCGCCGTGATGTCAAAGAAATGCACAGAACGAAAAATTCCCAACTGACATAGAGGATTGTATGGCAAAATCCATCAAAAGCGGCATTGATATCGATCTTGGTAATCAATGCTCCCGCACCGCTTATTCATGGGCAAAAAAAAGTTTCAGCCATCGGCCTGAAGCGTCCGGTAATCCTCTCATTACTGTGGATGGAGTGTTTTCAAACGTGATGGATTACCAAGGGGTAAAAGTTGGGATTTCTTCAGACGGTATAGGCACTAAAATCGAATTGGCCGAACGGACAGGCATTTACAATACACTCGGGTTTGATCTGGTTGCCATGACAGCCGATGATCTGGCCGCAAATGGCATTGAAGCGGTAAATCTTTCAAATATTCTGGACGTGGACCATCTGGATCATGCCATTGTGGATTCCCTGATGCAGGGTCTCTATGAAGCAGTAAAAATTGCACGAATAACCGTTACCGGCGGTGAAATTGCCGAACTGGGAAACCGGATAGGCGGCTATGGTGAACGTATGCACTTCAACTGGTGTTCAACGGCCACGGGACTCGTTCCCGAAGGACATGAACTTATTGACGGTTCCTGTATTAAACCGGGACAGATTGTCCTTTCTCTTGCTTCCCGTGGATTCAGAAGTAATGGTTTTTCACTGATCCGACATGTCCTTGAGGATGCTTTCGGTCCAAAATGGCATGAAAAAAAATATGATGCAGATAAAACATGGGGCGAAGCCCTGTTAACCCCTTCACGGATTTATTCTCCTCTCGTTACTGATCTGATCCGGTCCGGTATTCCCCTCTATGGAATAGCCCATATTACAGGCGGCGGGATTGCCGAGAATTTCGAACGGGTTCTGAAAACCACCCGGTGCGGCGCGGATATCTTGTCCCCCTTCAGGTCTCACGATATTATGAATTCCGTCCAAAAAATGGGCAATGTTCCGGAAAGAATGGCATATCGTCTGTGGAATATGGGGAATGGAATGCTTCTGGTTACCGATGAAAAATTCCTGTCCGAAATTAATAACCTATCAGAAAAGTATGACTATCCTGTGTGTAAAGCAGGTATCATAACAGATGAGCCCGTAATCCGGCTTCAAAGTTTGGGGTGTGAACCCCAAATCCTGCAATATCCTTTAAATTAAGGGAGTTCCGTGTCAAAAATGTTATTTATACAAGTGGTGCTGAAAGATCATATCAGAGATGTTGCCGCTGAACAGGTGAAAAATTCCGCACAACGATACCTGAATATTCATACCGGCCGTGTTAAATCGTCTAAACTTTTTACTCTGAATGTGGATATTTCCCAATCCGATGCCCGACGCTTTGCGGAGGATGTCCTCTGTGACCCGGTGATGCAGGACTTTTATCTGAATACTTTTTTTAAAACTTCCACATTCAAACGTTATCTTCTTGTTTCAAAACTTCCCGGCGTGACGGATGATGAAGGCATATCCGCCCAGAAAGCCCTTTCTGACCTTCTGAACCGTGAATTCCCTTCCAATATCCAACAAATCTATACCGGAGATATGTACTATTTCGAAAATGATCTGAACAATCATGACCTGCTGAAAATCGGCGAAGAACTCCTGGGGAATCCTCTCATCAATCATTTTGAAACAGGGACTCCCGATAAACCTGTTGAATATATTCCAGATGTAAGAATGGAGTCTGTTGCACGCATTGAAACCATTCCCATTGATCTTGACGATGAATCCCTTCTCAATCTTTCCTCTAAGATGCTCCTTTCCCTGAATCTTGAAGAGATGAAAGCAATCCGGGATTATTTTTCCCGGGAGGATGTGAAGGCGTTACGCCAATCTGCGAGACTGACACCTGACCCTACCGATTGTGAACTGGAAATACTGGGCCAGACCTGGTCGGAACATTGTAAACATAAAGAGTTCAATGCGATCATACATTTTTATGACAAGGAATCCGGCAGGGAAGAGATCATTGATTCGCTTTTTAAAACATACATCCGTAAGTCCACCGATATTATCCGGGAACGATTCGAAAAAGCCGGAAATCCCTGGCTGTTGAAAGTGTTTACCGATAATGCCGGCGTTGTGCGTATTGATGACGAAACCGGATTTATCTGGAAGGTGGAAACTCATAATTCACCGTCTGCCCTTGATCCGTACGGCGGTGCCCTGACGGGTATTGTGGGCGTGAACCGGGATCCGCTGGGAACGGGTATCGGTGGGGCGGAACTCCTTTTTAATACCAATGTGCTTTGTTTTGGCAATCCCAATTATCAGGGCGATCTCCTGCCCGGTCAGCTTCATCCCCGGCGGATTATGACGGGAGTAGTGAAAGGTATCGAGGACGGCGGAAATAAATCGGGAATTCCCACTATTAACGGTTCCGTGATCTTTGATGACCGTTTCAGCGGCAAACCCCTCGTTTTTTGCGGTACCGGTGCAGTTATCCCCCTGAAATACGGTGACCGTTATACATGGATCAAGGAGATTCATCCCGGTGACAGGATTTTAATGGCCGGTGGACGTGTGGGAAAGGATGGTATTCACGGTGCGACTTTTTCCTCCCTTGAAATTGATGAACACTCTCCCAGATCGGCCGTTCAGATCGGTTCACCCATCACACAGAAAAATATGTCCGATTTTATGGTGGATGCGGCACGTAAAGGACTGATCCGGTGTTCCACGGATAACGGAGCCGGCGGGCTCTCGTCTTCCATCGGTGAATTGGCTCAGATTTCCGGCGGTGCCAGAATCTTGCTTCATAAAGTACCCCTCAAGTATCCCGGACTCCAGCCCTGGGAGATTTTTGTTTCCGAATCCCAGGAACGGATGACACTTGTGATTGAAGAAAGTAAACTGAAGGACATTTTTGAACTGGCAAAAGCATATGACGTGGAAGTAACCGATATCGGTGTTTTCACGGATACAGGATTGCTGGAATTGTTTTATGAAGAGTCGGTTGCGGCTCTGCTGAACCTTGATTTTCTCCACGACGGTGTTCCCCGGAAACATCTGCAGGCCGTATGGAAAAAACCGCCGGTTGAAGAATCAGAGCTTCCCAGGGAATTGAATATTGAAGAGATAATCTTAAACCTTCTTTCCGGACTGAATATCTGTTCACGGGAAAGTATAATCCGGCGCTATGATCACGAAGTAAAGGGACGAACCGTAATCAAACCCCTCATGGGTAACACAGGTAACGGTCCTCAGGATGCAGGTGTGATTCGCCTGAATTTCAAGTCCTGGGCCGGTGTTGCCGTATCGAACGGGATTATGCCGAAGTTTGTGGATTTTGATGCATATGAATCTTCTGCCGGAGCCTTTGATGAAGCTGTCCGTCAGATTATTTCCATTGGTGGTCGGCTTCCCGATCCTCAGAACGTGACCAGTCCTTTCTGGTCCGTCAATGACAATTTCTGTGTTCCCGACTCTGTCTATGATCCGGTCTCCAATCCGGAGGGAAAATATAAACTGGCTCAGCTTGTTCGCATGAATCAGGCACTGTTTGATATGGCCACAACCTTCAATATTCCCATGACATCGGGCAAAGACAGTATGAAAAACGATTTCCGGAAAGGATCCGTGAAAATTTCCGTTCCCCCCACAGTTTTATATTCCATGACCGCCTATATTGAGGATATCCGGAATCTTAGTAGTTCGGAATTCAAGAACCCCGGTGATTTTATCTATCTGATTGGAAAAACCCGGGATGAAATGGGCGGATCGGAACTCTTCAATTTACTGGGACTGACAAGTCCGAATGTCCCGAGAGTCCGCAAATCGTATGCCCTTCAGCTCTATCAAAAAATGTCCGCGGCTCATCGGGACGGACTGATAATGTCTTCCCACGATCTTTCGGACGGCGGCCTGGCTGTTGCCCTTGCGGAATGTGTTCTGGGAGGACGATATGGTGCAGCAGTCGAACTGGGATACAGCGATCTGCCTCTGATAACTGAACTCTTTTCCGAATCCCATTCCCGTTTTGTCGTGTCTGTGCCTGCTAAATATCAGTCTGCGTTTGAGTCCCTCATGGGAACGGATTGCCGCTTTCTGGGAGCAGTAACGGAAACAGAAGCGTTGGGAATATCCTTTGAAGGCCAATCTGTAGCCGTGTTGATAAAAGAAGAAATGCTGGAAAAATGGAGAAACGGACTTGTTTTCTGATACGAAAAACACAAATCGACCGGTAAAGGCACTGGTTCTGACAGGATCGGGTATCAACTGTGAAGCTGAGATGGCTGCCGCCTGCAGACTGGCGGGAGCTCATGCAGATATCGTCCATTTGAGCCGGATATTCAGTGGTGAAGTTTCCATCCACGATTATGATCTGCTTAATCTGCCCGGCGGCTTTTCTTTCGGTGACGATCTGGGTTCGGCAAAAGTACTGGCCAACAAATTCAAAGTCCGTAAAATGGCATCCGGGTCACTTTTCTTAAACGAAATCAGACAGTTTTTGAATGACGGGAAATATATTATCGGTGTGTGCAATGGTTTTCAGGCACTTGTGAAAATGGGACTCCTGCCCAACACAGGTGAAAAATTCGAACAGGAGGCCACACTCACGTTCAATGATTCGGGGAAATTTGAAGACCGCTGGATAAAATGCAAAGTTCATCCGGATAATCCGTCACCTTTTCTCAGAGATATTGACACCATTGATCTGCCGGTCCGGCATGGTGAAGGAAAACTGATTTTTAAGAATGAAGATATCCGCAGGGCAGTTATTGAGAAAAAATTGAATGTTCTGGCCTATGCGGATAATGAAGGCAGGATTACGGACCAGTATCCCTTTAATCCAAACGGTTCCGAACTGAATTGCGCCGGCTTGTGTGATCCGGGGGGACAGATTTTCGGACTCATGCCCCATCCTGAAGCCTTCCTTACAGCCTACAATCATCCGGACTGGAATTACCGGAAAAAAACAGGACATCTGAAGGATGAGAAGGGTGAGGGATTGCAAATATTTGTGAATATTGTGGGGCGAGTAACGTGTGAAGCGTGACGAGTAACGAGGGGGATTGAACTCAATTCAGAATTCAAAATTCAGAATTTTCCAAATGAAAGGAATTCCATGAAAGGTCAAAGAGCAATTAAAAGGGTTTTAATCAGTGTATCGGACAAGACAGGGCTGGCCGAATTCGGATCGTTTCTTCATGACGCCGGATGTGAAATTATATCTACGGGAGGAACGCGGAAAGTCCTGGAAGAAAAGGGCATTCCTGTCACCGACATCCAAAAAGTGACCGGCAATCCGGAAGCGTTTGGCGGCCGGATGAAAACGATTTCCTTTCAAATTGAATCTGCGTTGCTTTATGACCGGGAAAAGGATGCTGAAGAAGCAGGAAAATTGGGAATTCAACCTATCGATATGGTGGTCTGCAATCTTTATCCTTTCGAAAAAGTAAAAAAGGAAGGGGCGGATTTGCCCAAATTGATTGAAAATATAGATATCGGCGGTCCGACCATGATCCGGGCGGCGGCAAAAAATTACCGTTGGGTGACTATTGTGGTTGATCCGTCCGACTATCCTTCTGTCATGGAAAATATGAAGAATAATCAGGGTGAAACCGATATGGAATTCCGCTTTCATCTAATGCGGAAAGCCTTTAATCATACTGCCGATTATGACAGTCTGATTGCGGTGACCATGGACGAAAAAGCCGGTGATCCCACACTTCGTTTTGCTTTTGATAAGCCGAATATCCTCAGATATGGTGAAAATGCACACCAGAAAGGAATTTTGTATCGCCTCCGCAATTCGGAAGATTCCCTGTATGATATGGAAGTCCTTCACGGCAAGTCTATCTCCTATAACAATATGTTCGATCTGTATGGTGCCCTTGAAGCCGTCCGGGACCTGAAAGATTCAGCCGTTTCCATTATCAAGCATGCCAATCCCTGCGGTTTAAGCCAGGGGAAAGACCAGCGGAAAATCTTTGAAAAAGCATGGGCCGGCGATCCCGTATCTGCCTTTGGCTCCGTGATAGCTTTTAACCGTGAATTGAAGAAGGAAACGGTTCATTTTCTTGAACTGGATGCAGAGGACAAATCCCGCCGGAAGTTTGTGGAAATTATTGCTGCTCCCGCCTTTGAACCGGAAGCACTTGAGTATCTCAAGCAGAACAAGAATCTCAGGATCGTTCTTTTTGATCCGGCCCGTCTGAAGCCGGAATATGATATGAAATTCCTCTATAACGCATTACTTTATCAGGATGCGGATAAAGGTGTCTTTGAGAAATTGGAGACTTTGAGTATTCAAAAAATCAAAGTGGATGAAAACCTGATACACTTTGGATTGACTGCAGTCCGCCAGTTGAAATCCAATGCCATCTGCGTTGCCCGGGTTTGTTCCGATGGGGATATTCAGCTTTTGGGTATGGGCTGCGGCCAGCCGAACCGGGTTAATTCCACCCAACTGACCCTGGAGCGGTGCCGGCAGAATCTGATCAGTGAGTATCAGGGCAAACCGGAAGGACTGGAATCTTATATCCGGGAGGAAATGGGGAAAGCTGTTCTCTTTTCCGATGCCTTTTTTCCCTTTCCCGATAATGTGGAACTGAGTCATAATGCCGGAATTAAAACGATTGTGCAACCCGGAGGGTCAATCCGGGATAAAGCGGTGATTGAAAAGTGTGACGAACTGGGAATGACGCTGATTCTTACTGGTATGCGTCATTTCAAGCATTAATATTGGAGGGTTCATGGACTGTCTGACGCAATTTTTTTCACCCCAACTTAAAAAGCTTCACAGCGGTAAAGTGCGGGAAAGTTTTAAAGCGGATGAAAAACACCGCCTGATCCTTGCCACGGACCGGATATCCAGCTTTGATTTTGTTCTTGAGACACCGGTCCCCTGTAAAGGGGCTGTGCTCAATTCCCTGTCTGCATGGTGGTTTGAAAAAACAAAAGATATCTGTCCAAACCACTTTGTGAAAATTCTTGATCCGGCGATAAGTCTGGTTAAAGAAGCAGAGCCAATCCGTCTTGAAATGATTGTCAGGGCTTATCTCACCGGATCGGCATGGCGAAAATATGAAAAAGGAGGGAGGACGGTCTCCGGCGTGCCGGTCCCGGACGGACTCACCAAAAATGCTCCATTCCCCGAGCCCATCGTGACGCCCACGACCAAAGAAGCGTCCGACCGGCCTATCAGTGCAGAGGATATTGTTAAAGAGGGGTGGATCAGTAAAGATATTCTACTGAAAATGCATGACGTATCCCTGAAGCTCTTTGCAAGGGGAAGTGCTGTTTTAGCCGAACGGGGTATTATTCTTGTGGATACGAAATATGAGTTCGGATTGATTGACGGGGAGCTTGTATTGATTGATGAAATCCACACCCCTGATTCATCCCGTTTCTGGCTGAAGGAAGCATATGAAAAGGATCCCTATTCCGTTGAACAACTGGATAAAGAGTATGTCCGGAATTATCTGATGGAACATAAAACAGATTCCGGTTATCCCATGACCTTACCGGATGATATCGTATCTGAAACAAGCCGACGCTATCTTGAACTGTATCAGCGCATTACGGGCAAAGAACTTGAACTTCCGCCAGCCCATCCACAAAACAGAATAACTGAAAATCTGAAAATAACCGGTTATATGAAAGAAGGCTGTGTGGTGATTGTGATGGGATCTGCATCAGACATTCCCCATGCTGAAAAGATGGCTGAGAGAATAAAAAGTTATCATGTTGCAGTAAAAATGCGCATCGTTTCCGCCCATAAAAATGGAGAAATGATTCCGGTTCTCATGGAAGATGTCATACATTCCGCCGACCCTGTATCCGTCATTGCCGTAGCCGGAAGATCCAACGGCCTGGGAGGTGCACTGGCCGCAAATTTACCCGTACCGGTTATTAACTGTCCGCCTTTCAGTGATAAAGCCGATCTTATGGTGAACATCAATTCCTCCCTCATGATGCCCTCTGATACACCTGCCCTTACGGTCGTGGATCCGAAAAATGCCGCCGATGCCGCTGTTCTCTGCCTGAATACCCCAATCCTTAAAAATGCATTCAGACTGAAAATTGCAGACGTTAAAAAGGGACTGGATAAGGCAAATGAAGACTTACAGGAGCGTCAGGATGTTTAAAGCCATCTCACCTCTGGACGGGCGATATGCCGAAAGACTTAATCCCCTTCGGGACTTTTTTTCGGAATTTGCCCTGATTAGAATGCGGGTGATCACGGAAATCAGGTTTATCAAAGCCCTGGATGAAGTCTGCTGTTTTTCGCCTCTTACAGCGGATGAACTCCGGCGCCTGGATCATATTGAAACGCATTTCGGGGAAAATGATTTTCTGGAAATTAAAGAGATTGAAAAAACAATCAATCACGATGTGAAATCCTGTGAAATCTACCTTCAAAGGCATGCCGGTTTGCGTGAACCGAACCGGATCCATTTTGGACTGACCTCCGAGGATGTGAATAATCTGGCGTACACGCATCTCATTAAAGCATACCGGGATACTGTTCAATTGCCTCAACTTAAAAAAATACTGCTTAAACTATGTGAGATGTCTGAAATATGGTCTGATACGGTTTTCCCTGCCAGAACTCACGGGCAAATGGCATCGCCCACGACCTACGGCAAAGAAACAGCAGTGGTTTTGAACCGTCTTTATTATCAGACCCGGCAATTGGAAGCCCTGAATTTCTGTGGTAAACTGAATGGCGCCACGGGAAATTATTCCGCATTTATAGCTGCATGTCCGGAAGTGAACTGGCAGTTTTTTACCCGTAGTTTTATTGAACAATACGGATTATCCCATAATCCCGTGACAACTCAGATTGAAGATCATGATACCTGGGCGGATTATTTTGATGTAACCCGGCGCATCAATCAGATACTTCTGGATCTGGACAGGGATACCTGGCTTTATTTGATGCAGGGCTGTCTGACACTATCTGCAAAGGAAGGGGAAGTCGGTTCATCGACTATGCCCCATAAGGTGAATCCCATTAATTTTGAAAACAGTGAAGGAAATTTGAAATTATCCAATGCACTGTTGTCCGCTCTTTCAGAAAACCTGACTACATCCCGTTTGCAGAGGGACCTTTCAGACAGTACGATTTCCCGGAATATCGGATCTGCCCTGGGATATGCCTGGCTGGCTGTTTCCGAAACATTGAAAGGATTGGGTAAAATCCAGGTTAATGAAGCATTTTGCCGCAAGGAAGTGGCATCCTGTCCTGAACTCCTGTCTGAACCCATTCAAATGATGTTAAGAAGAGCCGGTGTTGAGGATCCTTATGGACTGATGAAAGATCTGACCCGGGGACGGTGTATCAGTCTGAGAGAATTGCGCAAGGCACTTGACAGCCTGGACGTGAAACCTTCTTTGATTAAAAAGATGAAAAAACTCCGTCCCGAAACGTATACAGGACTTGCGGATAAACTGGCTAAGAGTATGGCAGAAGAAGTGAGAATGTATCTGGAGGATGATGCAGTATGAAAATTGCAATCCTCGGCTCCGGCGGACGCGAACACGCCCTTGCCTGGAAACTTGAACAGGATGTTGGAAATGAAAACATTTTCGTGATCCCGGGAAACGGGGGAACTCGGAACAATGTTTCACTGAACCCCATGGATTTTCAGTCCGTTAAAAATTTCTGTGAGGATCTGAATATTGACTGGTTGATCGTGGGACCTGAGGATCCTCTCGCACATGGTATTTATGATTTTTTTGAAGGATCACCGGTCAAAGTATTCGGTCCCTCCCGGAAAGCTGCCCAACTGGAAGCATCCAAGATTTTTTCCAAGAATTTCATGAAAAAACACGGTGTGGCTACGTCACGGTGCTATTTCTCTTCTGATCCGGGTAAACCGGAAGATTTTATTCAGGCCTTGCAGGGACAGGTGGTTGTGAAATACGACGGTCTGGCGGCAGGAAAGGGCGTTACGGTCTGTTCATCCGAAAAGGAAGCTATCGCTGCTATTTCCGAAATCCGGGAAAAATATGGTTACAATGCCTCCTATCTGCTGGAGGAAAGATTAATCGGCCGGGAGATGTCTATTATCGGTATTACGGACGGCCGGACAATTAAACTCTTATTGCCGTCACAGGATCATAAACAGGCTTTTGAAGGGGATAAAGGTCCCAACACAGGGGGAATGGGTGCGTATTGCCCGGTTCCCTGGTATACTGAAAAGATGGCTGATTCTGTGCGAAAAGAAGTTATTGAACCGACTATACGGGGCTTTCAGGAAGAAAAATTCATTTATTACGGTGTTGTTTACTTTGGTATTATGATAACGGATCAGGGTCCCAGAGTTCTGGAATACAACGTTCGGTTCGGTGATCCGGAAACGGAGGTCATCCTTCCGTCACTCAAATCATCCCTTGCGGATTTGATTGAAGCATCCTTTAACGGGACACTGGAGTCTGTTTCACCCCAATTCCATCCGGATACATTTATTGATGTGGTTTTGGCTTCCGGCGGTTATCCCGGTTCTTACAAAAAAGGATTTGAAATAACGGGAATTGAAAACCTTTCACCTGAAACCCTTCTTTTACATGCAGGCACGATAAGAGATGAAAACCGGCTTTTAACACACGGCGGAAGGGTTCTGAATGTTATTTCGAGGGGGAAAGACCTGAAAGAAGCTATCGATAAAGTCTACCCGGAGACAAAAAAGATTGATTTTGAGGAAAAATACCTGCGCAGGGATATCGGTCAACGGGAGGGAAATCTGTGACAGTACGCCTTGCAATTCTTATCAGCGGCCGCGGTTCCAATATGAAAGCTATCCTTGAGGAAAGCCGTGACGGTATTTTGAAAGGACTGTGTACTGTATCTGTGGTTGTTTCCAATGTGTGTGATGCGGCAGGGCTTGAAACGGCACGTGAAGCCGGTGTGGATGCCCTTTGTGTTCCTTCCAAAGGGAAAAAAAGGCAGGCGTTTGAAATGGAACTCATTGAAACACTGGAACCGTACAAACCGGATTATATCGTCCTTGCCGGGTTTATGAGGATTCTTACGCCATATTTCATCAACCATTACCGTAACCGCATTCTTAATATTCACCCGGCTGACACATCCCTGTTTCAGGGAGTAGGCGGTTATGAATGGGCTTTTGAAAAAAAACTGAAAGAGACAAAAATATCCGTTCATTTTATTGATGACGGTGTAGATACGGGGCCGGTCATTGCCCAAAGAACCGTGGATCTCAGGGGTGCAGATTCTTTGGAAGAAGTCCAAAACAGGGGATTGAAGGTCGAACGGCAGTTTTACAGTGAAGTGATCAGAGATGTCATTTTAAACAAGGAGATTATTCAATAGATGTGTGGAATTATTGGTTTAACAGGGTATGAAGATATTTCAGCAGAATTAATTAACGGCTTAACCGTCATTCAGCACCGGGGACAGGATGCAGCCGGAATTGTTACGTTGAACGGCCGTTTCAGAATGAAAAAGGGGCCGGGACATGTAAGCCGGGTTTTCAGAAATTATGATCCGGAAGCTTTCAGGGGAAAGTGCGGACTGGGGCATGTTCGCTATGCAACCATGGGCTCGACTCTTGAAGTGGATGCCCAGCCCATTGCGGTTAATTATCCGTATGGCCTGGCTATGGTCCATAACGGCAATGTGATAAATTTTCAGGAATTGAGAAAACGGCTCTACGACGATAACATGCGCCTTCTGGATACATCCAACGATGTGGCGCTCATTCTCTACTCGTTTGCCGCCCAGCTTGAGAAAAAGGACCTGAAAAACCTGAAAGTGGATGATATTTTTGATGTGGTATCGGAAGTCCAGGATCTTGTAAAGGGAGCTTATTCAGCCCTGACAATCATCGCAAATAAAGGGTTTCTGGCTTTTACGGATCCATACGGCATCCGCCCTCTTGTTATGGGTAAAAAATACACAGACCAGGGAACTGTCTATGCTTTTGCTTCTGAAACCACGGTTTTCGATTTTCTGGGATATGAAATGATCCGGGATCTTGAACCGGGTGAAGCGGTCTTTATCGACAATGAAATGAATATTCATTCCAAGATCCTGAAAAAGGATAAACAGGCTTTTTGTGTATTCGAATATATCTATTTCGCCCGGGAAGATTCTGTCTTTCATAAACGGCTTGTTGCCAGTGAGCGGGTTAAAATGGGTAAGAAACTGGCGAAAACATTCAAAGAATCAGGAATAGATCCGGATATTATCATTGATGTGCCAAATTCTGCATACTTCTTTGCTTCCGGACTGGCAGAAGAAGTGAATGTCCCCTATCGCCGCGGGCTGGCTAAAAACCGCTTTATCGGACGGAGTTTTATCACTCCCACCCAGAAGGAACGGGAAAATGTTGTTAAACAGAAGCTCAATCCCATAAAGGATATTATCAAAGGGCGAAAAGTGGCTGTAGTGGATGACTCTATCGTCCGGGGAACCACGTCCCGCCATATAATCCATCTTTTACGGGAATACGGAGCCGAAAAGGTTTTCTTTGTTTCAGCCTCGCCGCCCATCAAATATCCCTGTATTTATGGGATTGATATGTCTGTCCGTAAAGAAATGGTGGCGTCACATTACAAGAATTACGAAGATATTGCCCGGGTGATTGGTGCCGATGCGGTTGTTTACCAGAAACTGGAGGATCTTCAGGAGCTATACCATGATCTTCCCATCTGTGATGCCTGCTTCTCCGGGAATTATCCCACGGGAATTACAAAAGAGATCCTTGAACATATCGAATCCGAAAAAATGAACTCGGACAGAGCATAAAACATGGACCATGAATTTCTTTTGAGGAATGGGACCGTACTCCTTCCCGACGGGCGCCGGGAAAAGAAGGACATTCTCATAAGAAACGGTTTTATTGCTGAAATTGAGACACATATATCCGTCAAAACCATTCCTGCAACGGATATGTCCGGATTTCTCCTGCTTCCGGGAATGCTGGATCCCCATGTCCACTTCAGAGAACCGGGTATGACGGCCAAAGAAGGTATTCTGAACGGTTCAAAAGCGGCATTAAAAGGAGGTGTTACAACTGTCTTCGATATGCCTAACACCCTTCCGCCCTGTGATTCTCCCGTTGTTTTCGAAGAGAAACGTCAACTCTTTTCAGTAAAGTCACTGGTGAACTGGGGACTGTTCTATATGGCATCACCCGGGTTGAACCGTATCCCTGAAACTGCAGTTGCCGTTAAATTATTCATGGCTAAATCATCATCCCGGACTGCCTGCTTTGAAGAAGACATTCTCATTCCCCTTTTTAAAAAATCAAAGCATATTGCAATCCACGCCGAGGATGAAAGTGCTTTTACCGATTCGAAAATTCATCATGTCCGGAGAAACCGTCAGGCAATTATCCGGGCTCTTGATAAAATTCGCCGGGTTCTGATGACCCTTAAACTGAAAGATCGTCCTCGGGTTACCCTATGCCATGCTTCGACCATAGACGATGTGTTGTGGCTGAAAGAAATGAAATCGGACGGATTTGATGTGTGGGGTGAAACAGCTCCCCATTATCTCTATTTTACATCAGACGATGAACAGAAATATGGTTCGCATTACCGGGTGAATCCTCCGTTACGGGACATATCAGACCGTGAAGCCGTGAGGCAGGCCGTATGTGATGGTGTCATTGATTTTATCGGTACCGACCATGCACCCCATACGCAGGAAGAAAAGGCATCACCCAATCCTCCTTCCGGTATACCGGGAATTGAATGGGCTGTTCCTGCTGTTTTAGAACTTGCCGGCCAAAATATTATCCCATGGTCACGAGTTACAGATCTGATAACTACCGGTGCGGCAGAATGTTACGGACTTGAAAACATGTCCGGCCTTAGATCCGGTTCGCGTGCAGATATTATTGCCGTGTCCTATGAAAAAACTGATAAAATCATCACAAAAGCGTCCTACAATCCATTTGAGAGAGAAAATCTGAAATATTCAATCCATGCAGCCTTTGTAAACGGTAATATGGTTTATATGAATCATACATACAATGAATCGATTAAAGGAAAGGAGATCCTGGGTGCTGTCTTCACTTAAGACCGGTTTTATAGAATGCCTTCTACGTGAAGAGGTGTTGAAATTTGGTTCATTCACGCTGAAATCGGGGATAGTATCTCCGTTTTTTTTAAATCTGGGAAATGCTGCATCTGCCCGTGCCTTTCGGATGATGGGCTCTGCTTTTACGGAAGTGATTCACAGGTCTTTTGAAGGTGTGACCCATATTTACGGACCGCCTTACAAGGGAATATCCATTGCGACAGCCGTAACCATGGCAAGTCAGAATAACACTTTGAAGATGTTCTATAATCGTAAGGAACAAAAAGAGCATGGAGAAAAAGGGATCTTTGTGGGCCATTTGCCTGACGAATCAAGCAGGATTGTCATGGTTGATGATGTGATGACTACAGGAGGTACCAAACGGGAAGCCATGGATATAATTTATGACGTATTTCATGTGAATGTTACAGGTATCGTCGTGGCCGTGGACCGAAGGCGAAAGACAGAAAAGGAGGCGTTCCCCGTTCCTCTGAAAGCCGTGATCGACCTTCCGGATCTAATTCTTTATTTGAAGGGGAATGATCCGGCACTTGCTGATATTATGGAGAAATTTTACATGGGAGCAGATGAATGAAAAAAAATATAAAAATTATCCCGGCCCTCGATTTAACGGATCTTGATAAACTGGAGAAATTGATCAAATCAGTTGATAAACATCCTCTGATCTACGGATATAAACTTGGATTTACACTGGGATTGATGTATGGACTGCCGAAGGTGTGCGAACTGATCATAAAACACTCCCAAAAGCCTCTGATTTACGATCATCAGAAGGCGGCAACCGATATTCCGTCAACCGGAAAGCTCTTTGCCGAAATAATGATCAGTTCAGGTGTTCAGGAGGTAATCCTTTTTCCTCAGGCCGGACCGGAAACACTGAAAGCGTGGAATCAGGCATTGAAGGAAAAAGATCTGAAAGTCATTGTAGGCGGAATTATGACCCATCCAGCTTACCTGGAGTCGGAAGGGGGATTTATACGTGATACTTCAGGTACGGATATCTATCGGCTTGCTTACGAACAAGGTGTGAGAGATTTTGTGGTTCCTTTGACCAAACCGGAGGAAACAGAAAGGATCTTCCGGGAGGCCGGGCTGGATGATACCTGTACATTCTATTCACCGGGTTATGGAAGTCAGGGGGGAGACCCGGCCCGATTTCCCATGATTGCCAGCCATTATCTTATTGTGGGACGCTCTCTACTGAATGCGGAAGACCCTGAAAAGTATGTATGTGATGTTTCAGAAAACTTAAAACAAACATTACAGATGGAGTCATGAATGAAAAAAGATGTTATTTCTATGCATGATCTGACCCTTGAAGATATCCAATGCTATTTGAAGACGGCCGGGATAGTGGAGCAGATTCCCCTTGAAGAACGTTTTCGCCTTCTAACGGGCAAGATCATGGCCTCACTGTTTTTTGAAGCCAGTACCCGGACCCGTTTGAGCTTTGAGGCGGCCATGTACCGCCTGGGCGGAAATGTAATCGGATTTGCGGAACAAGGGGCCACATCCGTATCCAAAGGCGAATCTTTTTCCGATACGATTCATACAGTGGAAAGTTATTCGGATGTAATCGTTATCCGCCATCCCAAGGAGGGTACGGCAAGGCATGCAGCCCAAATCAGTTTTCTGCCTGTGATCAATGCCGGTGACGGAACAAACCAGCATCCTACCCAGACTTTACTGGACCTTTATACGATTATTAAAAATTTCAATAAGATCGAAGGACTGAGAATTGCTTTTGTGGGAGATCTGAAATATTCAAGGACCGTTCATTCACTTCTGCAGGCACTCATGAAATTCAAAGTTAATGAATTTATGCTGGTCTCACCCGAATCTCTCCGGCTGCCTGAATACCTGAAAAAAGTGAATATGGGATTCCCGGTAACATTTGTTGAAACGAAAAAGCTTGAAGATGCCATTCCATATGCGGACATTATTTATATGACCCGTATTCAGAGAGAGCGTTTTCCGGACGATATAGAATATGAAAAAGTTAAAGATTCCTTCTGCCTTAACGCAAATATGCTGAAATCAGCACCGGAAGGATTGAAAGTCCTCCATCCTCTGCCGCGGGTGAATGAAATCGCCCCGGATGTGGATTCAACGCCCTATGCCGAGTATTTTGCCCAGGCTAAAAACGGGCTGATTATGAGACAGGCCATTCTTCTGAATATCTTTGAGGTGGAAATATGAGCAATAAAAAAATTCAAATGATCCCCAAAATTCGCAGTGGTATAGTCATTGATCATATCCCTGCCGGGGATGGTGTTAGGATATTGGAAATCCTGGAAAGAGATCCCCGTATGAAAAATGTCCCTGTTACCTTTGGCATGAATTACCAGAGCAACAAACTGGGTGCCAAAGATATGATAAAAATTCAGAAAGATGATCTGAGTGAACGTACGATACAGCATATTTCCCTTGTTTCTCCCGGTGTTACAATTAAAAGAATCCGGGATTTTGAAGTTGTGGAAAAAGTATCCGTTCAACCGCCGCATGAGTTGATCAATCTTTTAAAATGCCTGAATCCGGGTTGTATTACACAAAATGAACCCGGACTGAAAACAAAGTTCATTCTCACCGATCCTGCCCGGAATCAGGTGACCTGTGAATACTGTGAACGGGTATTTTCCATCCATGAATTATCACCCATAATATGAGTTTATGTATGAAACCGGATATTTCTGTCTCATTTCTGAATAAAACCATGTCTTCTCCATTGGTATTGGCTTCTGGTGTATTAGGTCTAACAGCCGATTCCATGAAAAGGGTTCTGGAAGCAGGAGCCGGGGCGGTTACGACCAAATCTTTCAGTATGGATCCGCGAAAAGGACATCCCTGTCCTTCCATATTACCTTATGACGGCGGGTTGCTGAATGCGGTGGGTCTTTCAAACCCCGGTGTGGCAGAGATGAATAAGGAAATTAGAAAATTGCAGACTCAGCATAATGGACTGATCTTTGCGTCTGTTTTCGGTCGGACACCGGAAGAATTCGGTTCTGCGGCAGCATCTGCCGCGGAGTCGGAGCCGGATCTTATCGAGGTTAATGTTTCATGTCCTAACGTTGAATCCGAATTCGGAACTCCTTTTGGTGCGAGTTTCCGGGATGTGGAAAAAATAACAACAATAGTTAAAAAAGCTGCAGGTTCCATCCCAGTCAGTATAAAACTGACGATTCACTGTCCTTCCATATCGAAAATGGCACGTGTTTGTGAGGAATCCGGGGCTGATGCCGTCACGGCTATCAATACGGTTGGTCCCGGCATGCTGGTTGATACCGGGGTCATGAAACCGGTATTAGCGAATAAAGTGGGAGGTGTTTCCGGACCGGCCATCTTTCCCCTTGCTTTAAAAGCTGTCTGGGAAATTACAGGGACAGTCAGGCTTCCTGTTATTGCCACGGGTGGTGTTACAACAACAGATCATGCCCTGCAGATGATAATGGCCGGTGCCGCACTTGTGAGTATCGGTTCGGCTGTTTATTATGAGGAATTGGATGTGTTCTCAAAAATTAACAAGGGACTTACTGACTGGATGACAGAAAGAAAAATCGGCAACCTGCAGGAAATCAGGGGTAAGGCTCATGAGTGATAAAATGAAAACATACCCTGTCGTTGATGTGAAGACTCATCATCCTGAAATGAAAAGTTATTATTTCCGTCAGATCGAAGAACAGATTCTGCCGGGACAATTTTTTAATTTGTGGCTCCCCGGCGTGGATGAAAAACCCTTTTCGGTGTCGGATGTTTATCAGGGAATCATGGAAATAACCATTAAGGCTGTTGGACCGTTCACCCGGGCTTTCATGAATGTGAAACGGGGGGACAGAATTGGTATCAGAGGACCGTTTGGCAGGGGTTTTACCATGCATCAGCACTCGCTGCTCATTGGCGGCGGGATGGGAATTGTTCCGTTGCGCTATCTTGCCAGAAATCTACGGGAGAAAGGATTCCATTTTGAAGTAATTCTGGGTGGCCGGACAGAAAAAGATATTCCTTTTACCACAGAGTTTTCCGAATGGGCACCGACCACACTTGTCACGGAAGACGGATCTTTGGGCTACCTGGGACTTGTAACACAGCACATTCATGAAATTATAGGCAGAAGTAAATTATCCCACATATATTCTTCCGGTCCGGAAGGGATGCTGGTCCGTGTAATGGAGGAAGCTTCCGGGAGGGGCCTTGATTATGAGATCAGTTTTGAACGTTACATGAAATGCGGTATTGGAATCTGTGGCCAATGCGTCGTTGACGGATCCGGAATCCGCCTCTGCAAAGAGGGCCCCGTTCTAAACCGTGAAGAAGCGGAAAAAGTAACAGAATGGGGAATGGTTCACAGAGACGGAGCGGGGAGGAGGGAGAGGGAAGATTAAGATTAAGAATAAGATTAAGAATAAGATTAAGAATAAGATTGAGATTAAGAATAAGATTGAGATTGAGGTTGAGGTTGGTTTGGTGCGTTAATTGAGGGCCTGACTATTCTCATTATACCTCAACCTTAACCTCATTCTCAACCAAAAATAATATTAGTTAAAACCACAGCTGAGATCATACCGGCCAGGTCGGCCGTAAGGGCGGCGGGTACGGCATGTCGTGAGTTTGTAACGGAAACTGATCCAAAATAAACCGCCAGAACATAAAAGGTTGTTTCAGTCGATCCCATCATAACGGATGCCATGCGTCCGATGGTAGAATCCGGACCATGTGTCTGGATTAGTTCGGATACAATACCCAGAGCACCGCTTCCTGACAGGGGTCTCATAAAAGCAAGGGGCAATACTTCCCCGGGCATTCCGATGAGACCGGTTACGGGACTTAATGCCCATGTGAGTACACTCATGGCTCCTGATGTCCGGAAAACACTGATGGCAGCAAAGATAGCAACCAGATAGGGAATAATTCTCAGGGCAACATCAAACCCTTCTTTTGCTCCGACAACAAAGACTTCATAGACTTTCAAACCTTTGCGGTATCCATATATGGGAATAAGAATAATAATAAGAGGAATAGCCAATGCCGATACGGCGTTCAAAATAGATTGAAACATGATTATGCCTCCTTACCGGTTGTGAGTTCAGATGTTTCATCCTTGTCCGGTTCATTGGAGGTTTCCGGATACCGGTACCGGGGAAGTTTTTCAAGCAGTTTGGTCATAATTATCGCAACAGTTGTTGAAATACCGGTTGCCAGAACCACAGGTCCGATTATTTCAGATGCATTGGCGGAATTTGCTGCAGCTCTTATTCCGATTATAGTTGCCGGTATTACGGTAACACTGGACGTGCTCATTGCCATAAACATACACATGGCATTTGAAGCAGTATCTTTAATTTTATTTAATTTTTGCATTTCCTGCATTGCTTTTAGAGCAAGAGGGGTTGCAGAATTCCCAAGCCCCAGCATACCTGCTGCAATTGCCATGATCAAAGAACCCATTGCCGGATGTTCAACGGGAATATCGGGAAAAAGCCGAATCATAATGGGCTTTACTCCCCGTGCAATAATCTGTATTAACCCTGATTTTTCCGCTATCTTCATGAGCCCCAGCCAAAGGGACATGATCCCAACCAATCCGATCGCAAGTGTAACGGCAAATTTAACGGAGTCAAAAACGCCTGTTGTCAGTTCTACTAACGGGACCAGGGTCGGGCTCCATATTAATACACCGTCAGTAAAATCAATCAGACAGTCTATTGAAGCAACAGATACTCCGATTACAATCATACCAAGCCAGATGATATTTATCAAAAGTCAGCCTCCTTTCAGAATATGTCCGTCATTTTTATTTAAATCAGGGCTAATATAGGAATAAATAAGCCTTTTATCCTTAATTTGTAGAAAAAAATATTGAGAAAACTGTCGTAAAATTTTTCAAATGTAGTATTTTTGTAGTAGTGACTTACTTGATATTATTTTCTAATATTGTTCTGAAATTGCATAAGGATACTGAATGATGCATGATATGCTGATCGAAGAAAAATCAATAGTGATATCCAAAACGTGCAAAGTATTGAGTCACCCTATCCGAATAAAGATTTTAATGTTTTTAAATCGTTCCGAGCATTGTGTAAAGGATATTCGTGACTATCTGGGCGAATCTCAGGCGGTTACATCCCAGCATATCAGGGTTTTATTAAACGCAGGGCTGGTCAAGTACCGCCGTCAGGGTACTTCTCTGTATTATTCAGTATGTGACATCAGTCTGATCAGGAATCTGAAACTTATGTATAACTGTTTTGAGCAATACAGCAAAAAACCTTTAATCAGAACGGTTTAGTCAAAGGAAGTTTTCCTTTCCAAATGGAAAAGCCCCGATTTCGGGGCTTTTCTGCTATATGTAATAAAGAATAATCAGAATTGATCTTCCATGATCTCTTTTTCTTTATGCTCATACAGTTCGTCGATTTTGCTTATAAATTCATTGGTAATATTCTGAATTTCATCCAATCCGTCTGCAGCATTATCCTTGGATATGGTACTGTCTTTTTCCATTTTCTTAATATGGTCATTACAATCACGGCGGATATTTCTGATACTGACGCGTCCTTCTTCTGCCAATTTACCGACAAGGCGGGACATATCTCTCCGTCTTTCTTCGGACATGGGCGGGATGGGAAGGCGGATAAGCTGCCCGTCATTGGCTGGATTTAAACCCAGATCACTGGCAAATATTGCTTTTTCTATTACAGGTAACATGTTTTTTTCCCAGGGTTGAATAACCAGTAGTCTCGCTTCAGGGACTGTAATATTTGCAATCTGATTAAGGGGTGTGGGATTGCCGTAATAATCCACTTTAATACCGTCTAGTAATGCTGTTGAAGCCCGGCCTGTCCTGATTTTGGCCAGTTCATGACGGATGTGTTCGGTACTCTTCTGCATCTTCTCTTTACACTCTTTAAACAACGCTTCCAACATCATTAACCTCCTAAGATTGTACCTATAGGTTCACCTTTGATTACCCGTGCCAATTGTCCTTCTTCTTTAAAGTTAAAGACAACAATGGGAATATGATTTTCACGGCACAGGGCAATGGCACTCATATCCATCACCTTTAAATTCTGTTCAATCGCTTCAGTGAAAGATAGTTTTGTATAGCGTACTGCATCCGGGTATTTAACGGGATCCTTGTCATAAACCCCGTCAACCTTCGTTCCTTTGAGCAGTGCATCAACATTCATTTCTGCCGCACGGAGAGCTGCGGCGGAATCAGTTGTAAAAAAAGGATTACCTGTCCCCGCTGCAAAAATGAGTACCCGTCCTTTTTCCAGATGTCTCAAAGCCTTTCTCCGGATAAAGGGTTCTGCGATCTGTGTGATACTTAAGGCCGTCTGTATACGGCTGGGTATACCGTGTTTTTCAAGGGAATCCTGAATGGCAAGGGCATTGATCACTGTCCCCAGCATACCCATATAGTCCCCTGTAACCCGGTCGATTGTCTGAGTATTGGCTCCGCCGCGGAATATATTCCCGCCGCCGATGACAACACAAACCTGAATGCCCAGATCATAAACAGATTTAATTTCTTTAGCAAAATACGTTACAACCGGCGGATCGATTCCGCTTCCGTTCTTTCCGGCAAGAATCTCTCCGCTCAGTTTCAGTAAAATCCGTTGATAAGGAATGTCCGGCACAACAGACCCCTCATGATTAGTAAAGCTTAATTGCTTTCTCCCAAAACAAACCGTGAAAATCTGGCAATCTGAATGTTTTCCCCCAGTTTACCAATGGTCTCTTTCAGGTATATTTCGATTGTTTTATCCGGATCTTTAAAGAAGACCTGTTCAAGTAATACGTTATCTTTATAAAACTTTTCCAGCTTACCGGTTACAATCTTATCAGCAATGTGTTCCGGTTTGCCTTCATTAATAATCTGTTCTTTATATATTGCTTTTTCTCGTTCTAAAATATCAGGATCAACACCTTCACGGCTTATGGCTAAGGGTGCCGATGCAGCTACCTGCATGGCAACATCTTTAACAAAATTCTGAAATTCTTCTGTTTTGGCCACAAAATCCGTTTCACAATTTACTTCAACAAGCGCTCCCAGTTTATTACCCTGATGGATATAAGCCCAGATCAGGCCATCTGAAGCAGCGCGGCTGGTTTTTTTTTCAGCTTTGGCAATTCCCTGTGCCCGAAGATAATCCACAGCTTTCTCAAGATCGCCGTCGGTTTTATTCAGGGCATTTTTACAATCCATCATACCGGCTCCGGTTTTTTCCCGAAGCTCTTTTACCATTGCGGCTGTTATAGTCATTGAAACAGAACTCCTTTTTACACTTCTTCAGTTATTTCTGCAGGAACAGGATTTTCTTCTTTTCTGGTCTTTTCCTTTTTGTCCTCCGGCATTCCTTTTTTACCGCTACGGCCTTCCAGAATGGCATCCGCCAAACGGCGTGAAATCAACTGGATCGTCCGGATTGAATCATCGTTACCGGGTATGGGGTAATCAATGATATTCGGGTCGGCATTGGTATCAAGCAGTGCAATTATGGGAATATCCAGCTTTCTGGCTTCTGCTACCGCTATCTTTTCATGGACGGTGTCGACAATAAAAAGGGCGTCAGGCAGTTTTTTCATGTCTTTAATCCCACGGTGCAGGGATTCCAGCTTCTCCTTTTCCCTCATGAGTCCAAGGACCTCTTTTTTTGTCAGATTAGACCAGGCATCTTCGTTTTCACTGTCGCGCTGGAGCTGCATCATCCTTCGGATTGAACGTTTGATTGTGATAAAATTGGTCAGCGTTCCGCCAAGCCAGCGTTCCGTAATATAGTGACTGCCGCTCCGGATAGCCTCATCCTCAATAACGGCACGTGCCTGTTTTTTTGTCCCTACAAACAGGATTTCACCGCCCTGGCGTATTATATTACTCACAAATTCGGCGGCTTCTTCCAGAGACTGAATCGTTTTCTTTAAATCAATGATATGAATCCCGTTTTTTTCCATGTAGATAAAATCTTTCATGGCAGGATTCCACTTGGATGACAGATGTCCGAAATGGGCACCGGTTCCTAATAATGTTTCTAATGTAATATTACTCATTAAGATCTCCGATAAACGGTTAACGTTTTGAGAATTGGAAAGCACGACGGGCGCCGCGCAGGCCATATTTCTTCCGTTCTACCCGGCGTGGATCGCGGGTCAGAAAACCGGCGGCCTTCAGAACGGAACGGGATTCCGGATTGGCCATGGTTAAAGCCCGGCTTAAACCGTGGCGGATGGCACCGGCCTGACCGGTGGGACCGCCGCCATGAACGGTAACCACTATATCGTATGCATTGCTGATCTTGATTGCTTCAAGAGGCTGCCTGACGATCATTTGGGACGTTTCCCGCCCAAAATACTCTTCCAAAGGCTTTTTGTTGACAATGATCTTGCCTGTTCCGGGACGAAGCCGTACCCGGGCTATGGCTGATTTACGCCGACCTACGGCAATGTATTCATTCTTATTCATTGACACTCAACTCCTTTTTCAGATTCCAGGTTTCCGGCTGTTGTGCCTGATGAGGATGCTCAGAACCTCTGTAAACCTTCAGCTTTTTGATTAACTGCCGGCCTAAGCGGTTGTGAGGCAGCATACCTTTAACGGCATGAACAATCACTTCTTCAGGTCGGGTTGAACGTAATTCTTTTAAGCTTGTAAAACGGGTCCCTCCGGGATATCCCGTATGACGGAAATATGTTTTGTATTCCTCTTTATTACCTGTTAACCGCACTTTCTCGGCATTCACGATAATAACAAAATCACCCATATCTATATGCGGGGTGAATGTGGGCTTGTGCTTGCCCCTTAGTAACTGGGCAACTTCACTGGATAACCGGCCCAAAACCAAGTCAGTGGCATCGATTAATATCCACTTCCTGACGATCTCCGACGGTTTTGCCGTATACGTTTTCAAAGTCGAATTCCTCCGTTTTAGTGACTCTCTTCACCCGGAGCCACAGTGATTTAGCTCAAAACATTTCCGGGACTGCGTTTCAAGCTTGCAAATTTAACAATTGACAAAAACATTTACCAACATCTTTTTCTTTATTTATTGTTGTAAAGTTTACATATTTTTTTACAACGCCTCACATATTTATGAGTTAAATCCATAAAAAACAAAGGAATTCATTTTTTGAGAACCATAAAATCCTTAACTTCCACCCCCAAATGACGGAGGGTTTCATGTTGCTCAGTATGACAGGTTTTGGAAAAGCTGAGGGAAATTATAAAAATATTCATTTCACCATTGAGGTTAAATCCGTCAACAACCGTTATATCGATATTTCCACGGTTATTCCCCGTAAAGTTGCCTTTCTTGAACTTCCGGTACGGGATTATCTCCAAAAGAATCTGACCCGGGGAAAAATCCTGTTTATTCTCCATCTTACTGGGGATACAGGCGAAATCAGCCGTTTTCAACTGAATGAAAAACTGCTGAGTGAAATAATGAGACTGGCTGACCGCCTGAAAGAGGATTTTGGTGTGGAAGGCCGGCTGACACTCTCCGATATTTTTTTAAGGGATGATCTTATCGAACTGCAAGAGGCTGAACTGGAAGAAGAAGCCCTTCAGAATGAAATTCTTTCGGTTACCGGTAAAGCCCTCGAACAATTAAAATCCATGGAAAAACGGGAAGGCGATTATTTGAAAGAGCTGCTTCTAAATGATCTGAATTCCATGGAAAAAGAAATTCTCACCCTTGAATCTAATCAACAGTCCAACCTGGATTACCACATTGAACTCTTTAAAGACCGGGTGTCAAAGTTAAGGGATCAGTTTTACATGGATGAATCCCGGCTCTTTCAGGAAGTTGTTCTTCTTGTCGATAAACTGGATATATCTGAAGAAATTCAGCGTTTTAAAAGTCATATCGAACAATTCAATGTCTATCTGAACCATGAAGAAACGGTTGGTAAACGCCTGAATTTTCTTTTGCAGGAAATGCATCGCGAAATCAATACCCTTGGAAACAAAGCTGCAAATGCACATATTTCTCAAAAGGTTGTTGAATTGAAGAATCGGCTTGAAATCATGCGTGAACAGGTTCAAAACATACAATGAAAAAGGGAGTCTTAGTTTTTTTTGCCGCTCACAGCGGTGCGGGGAAAACAAGCATCATCCGTGAACTTCTAAAAAAAAATCCCGGCTGGTTGTTTTCCGTGTCAGCCACAACCCGAAAACCCAGAAACGGAGAATCTCACGGAAAAGATTATCTCTTTGTGGATAAAGAATACTTTGAGAAGATGATCAGTAATGATAAACTTCTGGAGTATGAAGAAGTCCACGGGGAGTATTACGGAACACCTTCTGATCCCGTATATAAAGCCCTTGAAGATGATAAAGTCATGATTTTTGACCTGGATGTAAAAGGTGCCCTGAATCTGAGAAAACGCTTTAAAGAGGAGTCTGTCAGTATATTTATCGAGGTCCCGGATTATGACTTATTGCGTAAACGGTTGATTGACAGGAGAACGGAAACCCGGGAACAGGTAGAGAAACGCTTATCCAGAATTCCTCTGGAGACGGCAATGAAACATAAATTTGATTATGTAGTTATTAATCATAAATTAAATGATGCAGTAAAAATAACAGAAGAGACGATAAATAAAGCAAAGGAAGGAAAGTAAATGTCAAAAAGCGGATTTAAATACGAGGGTGAAAGACCCGACGATATTTTTGAAGCAATAATTATCATGGCAAAACGTGCCCGTCAGATTAACCAGAGACGGGCGGATAAATTTACCCTTCGGCCTTATCAGGTTGTGGAGGGTGAAGAGGATGTGGAACAGGAACCTTTGTATGACGATTTCGATTTCGACAGCCTGGAAAAACCCACAACCATGGCCATGAAACAATATGCCACATCAGAAATCGAATATGAATACTCTGACCCGGACGAAGACTACGAAGAGATGGAAGATGAAGGATTATTCGATCAGGATGAACACTTGATCTGATGGATTATCTCAGGGGAAAAAAACTGCTGGTCGGTATCACCGGCGGTATTGCTGTTTATAAAGCAGCAGGAATTGTACGCAGGCTTACACACGATTACGGGTGTGATGTGCAGGTTGTAATGACCGAACATTCCCTGAAATTTATGACACCCCTGACATTTGAAACATTTACGGATAAACCGGTTTTCACAAGTATGTGGACATCAGGTGAAAAGGTCTGCACAAGGCATATAGATCTGGTTTCCTCAGCGGATGCCCTTCTTATTGTACCGGCAACTGCCAATATCGTGGGAAAGACCATCGCAGGAATCGGAGACGATCTCCTGAGTACTATGATCCTTGCATGTCCTCCAGAAAAGTGTATTTTTGCGTTGGCGATGAATACACATATGTATAACAACCCGGTTTTCCGGAAAAACAGAAATGAACTTTATCAGTTTGGATACAAGGTTATTGAGCCGGGATCGGGTCCTCTTGCTTCCCGTAAAGAGGGTGAAGGCATAGGCCGTCTGGCTGACGAAAAAGTCATTATCGATTACCTGAAGACCTGTTTTCAGTATCAATCACGACTGAAAGGGAAGAAAGTCCTGATCAGCGGCGGTCCGACCCGGGAATATCTGGATGAAGTCCGGTTTATTTCCAATCCTTCATCGGGGAAAATGGGTATTGCTCTTGCCCGGGCTGCAGCATTTTCCGGCGCAGATGTCACATTTGTTACGGGGCCTGTTCAGATTCCGGCTGAAGGTCCCTATAAAACCGTAAGGGTCCAAACTGCCGATGAAATGGCAGATGAACTTTTTAAATATTATGATGAAACAGATATTGTTATTATGTCTGCAGCTGTAGAAGATATTAAACCAGTAAAAAGTAACGGAAAAATAAAGAAACAAACCATCCCCGAATCCCTTCATCTCTCTCTTAACCGGGATATCCTGAAAGAAATGGGCCGTAAAAAGGGTGACCGGATTCTGGTGGGCTTCAGTGTTGAAACACAGGATGTATTAGAATCCTCACGTCAAAAAATTACAGATAAAAATCTTGATTATATTGTTATCAATAATCCTCTGGAAGAGGGTGCCGGATTTGAAAAAGACAGCAATAAGGGCATCATCCTCGATAAAAACGGGAATCATACTGAATTTCCCCTTCAGTCCAAACAGGAACTCGCATTCAGGATTATTGATCTGATCACCGGGTGATATCATGGTTAAAAGTGAGAAAAGTAATATGCGTTCATATTTAACGTATATCCGTGATGTATTCGGTCATGAACTTTTTTTAAACAGGGAAAAAATCGTGACAGAACTTGATTTGTACCGTCAATCCATTGAAAACTGTACAAAGTGCAGCCTTTCCCATACCCGTATTCATTTTGTTTTTGGCGAAGGCAATCCGGATGCAGATATCCTTTTTGCAGGCGAAGCCCCGGGTGCCCGGGAAGATGAAACCGGTCATCCCTTCGTCGGAAGGGCGGGTATGCTTCTGGAATCGGCCTTAAAACGGATCGGACTGGATCGCTCACATGTATTTATTGCAAACGTTCTGAAATGCCGGCCTCCGGGAAACCGGGACCCCCTTCCTGATGAAATTGCTCTGTGTGAACCCTATTTGCATCGACAGATAGAATTGATCAACCCGAAAGTGATTGTCGCCCTTGGACGAATTGCAGGAAGGACTCTTTTGAAACTCAGTCCGGATACATCCCTGACTGCAATGCGCAAGGGTAACTATGAATATCAGAATGTTCCCCTGTGTATTTTTTATCATCCTGCGGCCATTTTAAGAAATGCAAGCCGCCTGGATGAGTTTTATTCCGATTTTGATAAACTTGCAGAACAATATTTAAGGAAATAAAATGGCTCAGGAAAATGTGACAAGGGTTCCTCCCCAATCCATAGAGTCCGAAATGGCTGTCCTTGGCGCGATGATGCTTGATGAAAGTGCGGCCGCCCGGGGGATTGAGCTGCTTCAGGAAGATGATTTTTACAGGGAATCCCATCAATTGATCTTTCATGCCATGTCCAAACTCTATTCGGACAGCAAACCGATCGATCAGTTGACGGTAACGGAAAAACTTTCACAACTGAAAGTCCTGGAGAAATGCGGCGGTGCATTTTATGTTTCAAATTTGGTGGAAGCCATGCCTACTGCCGCCAATATAGATTATTATGCAACCATTGTTAAAAACAAATCCATTCTCCGTCATATTATTACAGTATCCACAAAGATGATAACAGATGCATATAATGAAGATGATGAAGTTGAAAATATACTGGATATTGCCCAGCAGCAGATTTATAAATTGAAAGCCCAGTCCGCCCCCTCGGATTTTGTGGGAATCAGTGATATTGTTCACTCCACGATTGACCGTATTGAAATGTTGAGAAATCATGATCAGGATGTCATTGGTATTCATACGGGTTTTGTAGCGCTTGATAAAATGACATCTGGATTTCAGCCCTCGGATCTGATCATTATTGCCGGCCGTCCATCCATGGGTAAAACTGCGGTGAGCCTGAGCATGATGCTTCGGATGGCGGTAAAATATAAGAAAAAGGTTGGTTTTTTCTCTCTTGAAATGTCCAATGAACAACTGGTTATGAGACTTCTCAGTATGGGCAGCGGCATTGATCATCAAAAACTCCGTAAAGGACGGGTCCCGAACGATATGTATAACACCCTCCTCAATACGGCGTCTACAATTCATGAATCGTCCATTTTTGTGGATGATACGCCCAGCCTGACAATCATGGATATTCGAAGCAGAGCCCGCAGACTGAAGATGGAAAAAGGGCTGGATATTGTTTTTGTGGATTACCTTCAGATTGCACGGGGACTTACCGGCCGTTCCTCAACCCGTGAACAGGAAATTTCGTCCATCAGCCAGGGGCTGAAAGCAATGGCCAAAGAACTGCACTTGCCGGTTGTTGCAGTGGCTCAGTTAAACAGGGCGGTTGATGCCCGTTCCGGCGACCATCGCCCCCATTTATCCGATCTGAGAGAATCCGGTGCCATTGAGCAGGATGCGGATGTTGTTATGTTCATCTTCCGCGAAGAGGTCTATTCCAAAGACCCGGAACATGAAAACAAGGCTGAACTTATTATCTCCAAACAGAGAAACGGCCCGATCGGGCGTGTCCATCTGACCTTCTTAAAACATCTAACCTTATTTGAAGATGCGCCGATCGGCGATTACGATCCGGAAGAGGCCTTTTGATATGACCTGGACTCTGACAGAACCTGATCCGGTTAAATTCCCCAAAAAATTTACAGCTTTGGTGGATGCTGTCAGAAAATATAACGAAAATATTGACAATGATATTCCTCTCCTCTGGAAAGCGTTCCAGTTTTCTCAAAACGCTCATATGGGACAGTTCCGCAGATCGGGTGAACCTTATTTCGAGCATGTTTACCAGACAACAATGATCCTGACCGATCTGTCCATGGATACTATCACTCTTTGTGCCGCGCTGCTCCATGATGTTGTGGAAGATACACTGGTATCCGAAGAAATTATCGCTGAAGAATTCCCGCCTACCGTTGCTTTTTTAGTCAAAGGCGTAACTAAAATCGGGGGAATTAAATTCAACAGTGAACAGGAGCAACAGGCGGAAAATTTCAGAAAAATGCTTCTTGGTGTGGCGGAAGATATCCGTGTTCTGATTATCAAATTTGCAGACCGTCTTCACAATATGCGCACACTGGGTTCATTGCCCCTGGTTAAACAGAGACGGATTGCCATTGAAACCCGGGATGTCTATGCTCCGTTAGCTCATCGCCTGGGAATGTACCGGCTAAAAATGGAAATGGAGGATCTGGCACTTAAATATCTTGAACCCAGAATATTTACTGCTCTTGAAAAGAAAGTCAGTGCCAAACGGGAAGAACTTGAAGAATATATTAGTATTTTCACAACAATTATTGATAAAAAACTGAGAGAAAACGGGATTGAAGCAGTCATATTCGGCCGTTTAAAACACTTTTACTCCATTTATAATAAAATGAAAAGGCAGAATAAGCCTTTTGAAGAGATCTATGATGTTCTGGCAATCCGTGTGATTGTGAATACCGTGGGTGAATGCTACGGGGCGCTTGGTTTAATTCATGAACTTTTCAAACCTCTTCCACATCGTTTCAGGGATTTTATAGCCAATGCTAAGATGAATGGTTATCAGTCCGTTCATTCAACGGTTATGGTGGACAGTAAACCGATTGAGGTGCAGATCCGTACCCAGGAAATGCATAAGACGGCAGAAGTAGGTATTGCGGCCCACTGGAAATACAAGGAATCCAAAGAAAATGACGGTCTGGATAAATATATTCAGTGGCTGAGAGATCTGGTGGATATGCTGAAATCCGATTCTTCCAACGAAGTGGATTTCATGGAAACACTGAAGATAGATCTTTTTAAGGATGAGATTTTTGTTTTTACACCCAAAGGTGATCTTATAACCCTGCCCAAAGGTGCTACCACCCTTGATTTTGCCTTTGCTGTACATACTGAAGTGGGATTGCATTGTATTGGTGCAAAGGTTAATACGAAAATAGTTCCATTAAATACCGAACTCAGCAGCGGAGATCAGGTGGAAATAATAATATCCGCCAATCACAGTCCCAGCTATAACTGGCTGAAATATGTCCAAACCAGCAAAGCGAAATCGAGAATCAGAAAATGGCTTCAGCGAAATGAGTTCGAAGAAAGTGTCAAACTCGGTGAGGAAATTCTCGAAAAAGGGCTTCGCCGCTTAAAGAAAGCCGATAAAATCAAGGAAGTTCGGGAGAGATATGAGGAAATGGGTTTTCAAACCCTGGATCTCTTTCATCAGGCTTTGGGGAAAGGTGATCTGACACTTCGCGATGTGGTTAATACACTGCTTGATGAATCCGATAAGACAGAAGAGAGCGATTTTACTTTTGATAAAATTCTCCGGCCTTTTACACGGACAACTCAGGGGGTATCCATTCAGGGGATGGATAATGTGATGGTCCAGTTTGCCCGCTGCTGTAATCCCATACCGGGTGATGATATTGTAGGTTTTATTACCCGGGGACGGGGAATAACAGTCCATCGCAGTAATTGTAAAAATATTCCCAAAATTGAATCCGATCAGGATCGCCTTATTGATGTAACATGGGATATTAAAAGCGGCCGGACCTTTATTTCCCGGATGACTATTATTTGTGAAGACAGAAAAAATATGATGTACGACATCATGGCTGTTATCCGTGAAATGAACACGAATATGCTGTCAGTCAATTTTGATGTGGAAGGTAAACTGGCACGGGGACAGGTAGCCATAATGGTGGAGAATGTCCGCCATGCCGACAGGATCATAACTAAGTTAAAAAAAATTCCGGGTATTCTATCCGTTGAGCGTCAATAGGAAGAAAAATATGACAGAAATAACGTATACCAAAAAGGATGTTGCCTGCAAACTTCAAAACCGGTTGGATACAACTCTTTATGCCGCTGAAGATATAGTAGACCACCTCTTTACCATTCTCAGAGATATGTTAATGGAGGATAGTGCCGATAAAGTCCGTATTGAAATTCGTAACTTTGGTGTTTTTGAAGTGAAACCCACTCAGGCTAAACCCATGGCAAGAAATCCAAAAACGAATGAGATTGTTCATGTGCCGGCAAGAAAGAAGACCCATTTTAAACCGGGAAAAATTCTCAGGGATTTTTTAAAAACTCCTCAGGATGGCAATGAGTAGAATTCTGGCTGTTGACTTCGGCGAAAAACGGATCGGACTTGCTTTGTCTGATCCGTTGAATCTTGTCGCCACGCCTCTTGATACACTTACGTATGAGGATGATACGCTGATGCTGAACTATATAGCTGATCTTGTAAAATCCCGTGATGTAACACGGATGCTGGTAGGGTATCCTTTCGGATTGAAACGGCAAAAGACAATACAGACAAGGAAAGTCGATGATTTTATTGCCAGTCTAAGATCAGTCCTATCTGTCGAAATTATTCCGTGGGATGAACGGTTTACAAGTTCTGAAGCAGAGGATATTCTCCGTCAAAAAGGACTTAAGCCTTCTGAAAATAAAGGGTTGATTGACCAAATGGCGGCACGTATTATCCTTCAGGAATATCTGGATTACGGAATGAAGCGATGAAGATTTCAAAGAGAAATTTTTTGTATATATTTGTTTCCGCCCTGTGTATGACTCTGACCTTTTCTCCGGTTAATGCATGGTATTTGGGATTTATCGGTCTTATTCCCCTGATTCATATTATTTATACCCAGCCTGAAAAGAGTTTTTTTAAAGGCTATTTATTCGGCTTTTTTTACTCTCTGGTTTTAGTCCACTGGCTTGCTTTTAACAGTGGTGCCCAGGTTTGGCTTGTAACACTTTCCGCCATTGCCGCCGCTGCTTTTGTCGCTTTAAATTTTGGTTTTATTGCATGGCTGAGTGTCCTGTTGATGAAACGTGACAAAATTCTGGGACTGATTGCGTTTCCCTTTATCTGGACTTCGGTTGAGTTTATTCGTTCCTATGGTACCTTCGGTTTTCAATGGGTTCTTGCCGCTAATGGACAAACAGGAAATCCGACATACATTCAACTGGCGGATGTGGGCGGTCCCTATTTAATTTCATTTCTGATTGTTAGTATAAATACCATTCTTTACGGTTTGATCAGACATATTCCCCAATACAAATCAAGCCGTGTAATTCTGTGGGTCATTTTTACTTTATTCCTTATGTTTCCTTATGGCTATGGGATTTACCGCCTTTCCCAATCTGTTGAAGGGGAAAAATCATTTGTTTTCAGGATTATTCAGCCTGATTTTAATTCACATGAAAAATGGGACAGAGAACGGCGATCAGAAGTTTTCAGTGTCATGGAGGAACTCAGCAGGGCTCCCGGTGTGGATACGGTTGATATTATTATTTGGCCTGAAAGTGCCACCCCTGTTTATATACGGACACAGGTAAAATATCGAAGAATACTTGAAAATCTAACACGGGAAACGGGAAAAATTCTCATTTCCGGTGTTCCGGACTATTTTATTAAAGATAACAAGGTCCATGTAACCAACAGTATGTTTGTCTTTGAACCGAATGCAGGAATCACGTCAAAATATAACAAACAGACATTGGTCCCGTTCGGTGAATACATTCCCTTCAGCAATATCTTTCCTGTCCTTTCACGGCTTAATCTGGGACAGGGAAATTTTACTCCCGGAAAAGATGAACCGCTGCTCCATGTTCATTCATTAAACCTAACCCTCGCACCGATGATTTGTTATGAGTCTGTTTTTTCTTCGGATGCCCTGAGAAAAGTAGGGCGTGGAGGGGATTATCATATCCTTGTAACCAATGATTCGTGGTTCGGAGATTCCTGGGGACCCTATCAGCATGCGGCACAGTCTGTCTACAGGGCTGTTGAAACACGAAAACCGGTCCTACGCAGTGCAAATACGGGAATTTCTATGGTAATCAACAGTAAAGGTCAGATCCTGGAGGAAATTCCTCTTGGTACCCGCGGTTTTTTGGATGTCTCTGTCCCGCTGATTGAAGATGAAAGCCTTTATGTCCGGATGGGTAATGCCTTCGCTCTAATAATTCTTGGGGTTGCATTAGGAATGCTCCTGCCCCCGTTTTGGCCTGTTACATTGAGGAACAAACGTGAAAAAAACCATTAATGCGGTTTTTCTTATCATTTTCTTTTCCGTTTCACTTTTTGGGAATCAGATTGAAATGGAAGCGGTTTTTTTCTCCCCGGATACGCCGTATCCCGATAAGATTTATCATATTCTTGAAAAATCGAAGTACCGTATGGTGGAAGATTCGGCATTAGCTGTTTGGACCGGTTCCCTTTTAATGACGGATCTGAACGATTCTCTCCGTTATGAAGTGGTCCTTGAAAAAGAATCCGGATTGAAAATTGTAGCCGGTGAATTTTATTTGAAACCAGCAGATAAAAAAGTCGTTATACAACAGTTAAAAGATTTTTCATTATGGTTTACCGTGACGAATCTTTTACTGATTTTACTTTTTTATATTCGTTTCTAAACTGATGAGGATCCTGTGAAAAAGATAATTCTAACACTGCTTTGTATTCTATTAACCACGGTTGTCCTGCCTGCCGAACCCGTCTCCAGGGGTAAAGCGGTTTTAAGAAGTGCCGTACTGCCGGGATGGGGTGAACTTTCCCTTGGAGCTTCCGGTGCGAGCCGTATCTTTTTTGTCTCCGAGGCGGCAATGTGGCTCTCTTATGCGGGGCTTGCAGTTTATAAAGATATTCAGCATGATGATATGATCAGTTTTGCAAAAGCACACTCCGGAGCAGCATCCTTTTACGGCAGTTCACAATACTGGGTGGATATGGGAAGTTTTCTCTCATGGAGCGATCACCGGGAAGAAATGCTCCAATACAGGACACCTGATAGAATATATCCGGAGGAAAATGCCTGGAACTGGGACTCTGTTGAAAATGCCAACACATTCCGGAACATTCGAATTGTAAAGGATAGAAGCGAACAACGTATGACATTTATTCTGGGCGGACTTGTGATGAATCGAATGATCAGTATGCTGAATATTATGTATTTAACGAGAAATACAGTTGAATCAGATCTTATTCTTACACCGGTCTCATCTCAGATTCGATTGTCATTTTCAATCAATTCATTAAAGTGATGAAACGTAATAACTATTTTCTATTGTCTTTTTTTGCATTTCTTCTGCTGCTTGTCTGGTTTCCCGGCTTCCTTTTTCAATCAGTCCTGACAGGGTTTCTCATGATTATGGCTCTGTTTCTTCCGGAAACCAAACGAACAGTCCGTTTTCTTTTCTATATGTTACCTTTTATTCTTATTACTTTGCTCATTCATCTGTTTTTAAGAATCGGATCCATTGATTACTGGGGAAGTTTTTTAACAACCGATCTTTGGTATTCAGCCGGTTATTTTACACTTCGAAATGTGAACGTCCTTTTAATTGTATCTCTTATTATGAGATGCCGTCCCGTTTTTGAGCTGAATAAACTTTCCCATATTCTGCAAAACAGAATAATCACATATCCCGGTAAAAATCATACATTTACAGCAGGGTTATTCATCGGTTTACAGTATTTTCGCGTTATAGGAGATGAATACCAATCCCTGCTTCAGGTCCATCGCATTTTAGGTTTTAAACATGAAAAAGGACCTCTGAGGAGAGCTAAATACTATTCTTCTCTAATAATACCCTTGTTTATCGGTTCTTTTGAAAGGGCGGATCAACTCTCGGTTGCACTGACAACCCGGGGTTTTGGGGCTTATCGGAGCGGCAGAGATGACTGATATGAAACGCATTGCTTTCCGTTTGGAATATGACGGAACCCGATACTGCGGATTTCAGCTTCAGAATGACCAGCCCACCATTCAACTAATGACGGAAAAAGCATTGTATTTTCTTTATTCTGAAAACATACGGGTTATTGCAAGCGGCAGAACAGATTCGGGGGTACATGCCAGAGGTCAGATCGTTCATGCCGACGTGCCCAAATCCATTCCGGCTGAGAATGTTGCCAAAGCCCTGAATTCACATCTGCCACGGGATGTGAGGGTAACAGCACTGGCCTATGTGAATGTAGATTTTCATGCCCGTTTTCAAGCAGTTTCACGATTGTACCGCTATACTATCTATCGGGGAATTTCCGCCCTTGATAAATTATTTGTATGGCAGATCTATCAAAAAATGAATATAGATGTTATGAAAACATGCGCCTCTTTTTTAACGGGTGAACATGACTTTACTTCCTTTTGTCTGAGTCAGACAGAAACGGAAAACAAGATATGTCATGTATTCCGGGCCGAATGGATAGAGGATGGTTTGAAACTATATTTTCTAATCGAGGCAGACCGTTTTTTACATTCCATGGTGAGGGCGCTTGTTGGTACCATGGTTGATGCGGGAAAAGGCCGGTATACTTCCGAAGAATTTTTTGAAATTCTGAAAAAATGTCAACACGGTTCAGGAGCTTTTACTGCTCCGCCTCAAGGATTAGTTCTTGAGGAAGTCAAATATAATCCGCAGATTATATGGCAATGGACAGGAGATACTGTATGAACCGGAATACATTCATTATCTTGTTGATCATGGTGAGCTTTACAGTAATAAAGGCTCAGTTTATCGGTCCGCAAAAGCCGGATGTAATAAACAGGCAGGTGACTGAAAGCCGTCAGAATGCCATTACAGCCGCAATTGAAAAATGTGCTCCTGCCGTAGTGGGAATACATGTTACGGAAATCAGGTCTGTCTCTCCCGGTATGGTTTACAATGATCCCCTTTGGGATCTTCTTTTCCCCGGACAACAGTACCGGAAAGAGGTAAAAAGTATGGGAAGCGGTGTTATTATCAGTCCGGATGGTTATATCGTTACTAATGCCCATGTTGTTGGGAAAAATGCCGTCAAAGTGGTGGTTACACTCAGCGGCGGTTCTTCTTACACAGCCGAGGTTGTAGGGGTTGACGACCTGACCGATATTTCACTTCTGAAAATTGAAGCAGATAATCTGCCGTACATCATATCGGGAAACAGTGAAGATATTGTCATTGGAGAATGGGTTGTAGCTATTGGAAATCCATTTGGATTGTTTGATGTGAGCAACCAGCCAACGGCAACAATCGGTATTGTCAGTTCGAAAAATGTTAACTTCGGAGAGCAGCAGGGAGGACGGGTCTATCAGGAGATGATTCAGACCGATGCCAGTATTAATTCCGGAAACAGCGGGGGTGCTCTTGTTAATGTACTGGGAGAGATGATTGGAATAAATACCTTTATTTTTACAGGAAACAATCAGATATCGGGTTCGGTAGGCGTGGGGTTTGCAATCCCGGTGAACCGGGTTAAAACCGTTGTTGATGAACTGATCCGAAGCGGTTATGTGGAACGTGGGTTTGAAACGGGATTGAGTATTCAGACTCTTGACCGTTATATCGCTGCCTATCTGAATCTTCCGTTCCAGACGGGTGTTATTGTAACTGATGTTCAAATAGGAAGCTCAGCCGGTGAAGCCGGACTTAAAGTTGGAGATATAATTCTCAAAGCAAACAACAATACGGTCAACAATGCCCGGGATATCTACAGGGTTATCAATGAAGGATATCTGAAAGCGGGTGATACCATAGAATTTGAAATCTGGCGGAACAAGAAAACATCCGTAAAAACCCTTACTCTTGCATCTCCTTCCGGAAGGAACAGACAAAGTAATTGATAAGATTGAGATTGAGATTGAGATTAAGATTGAGATTGAGATTGAGATTATGATTGAGATTAAGATTGAGATTGAGATTGAGCCCTGTGGAATCAGCGGAACGTATTTCACGGAGGAGATTAGTTGTGTGTTAATTGACGGTGGGGCATAAAAAGTGAGGGGGAGGGGTGTTTATAGAGACGCAATATTGTATGACTGTATGGAAGAATTGATAGAATAATGGAAGGCTGGAGAAGTGCAGTTCCTCGCTACAAATATCAAAGGAAGATTAAAGTAATGAATAATATTGGAATATTGAAATATCCGGGTGCCAGCGGAGATCATGACTTGTACTGGGCCGTCCGTAACGGCTGCGGGCAGAAAGCAGTTCTTCTGGAAAGCGGAAACTGGAATCCCAATGAAATTTCCGCTTTGCTAATTCCAGGGGGACTTTTTGCAAGTGGTTATTCCGAAACCAGAGATATTCATCTCGTTTCGCATGTTATAAGGAACAATAAACCGGTTCTTGCCCTTGCTGAGGGATTTTATTTTATTAAATCCTCTCTGAAATTGAAATCTGAACTAGTGAAATACCCGGATCCCCTTGTTTCAGAGATAGATGAATCGTTTCAAATCAAGAATAATCATTACTGGCTTTCGGATTTTTTACCGGATGAAACAGTTCGCTGGCCTTCTTCCTACAGATTTCATTCATTTTCTCCCGATGAAAACATAAATTCACTCGTTACGTCTGTTCAAAATGGACGGACTGTTGGAATTGGCATAAAAGATACACATGTTGTTTCTCTGCTTGTCCATCCTGAAAGAGCAGTAGATGAAATAACCGGAGATACAACAGGTGTAAAATTATTTACAGTTTTGAGGATGGATCTATGAGACAAAAATATTCTGTAGGACGTGCTCTGGGAATTGTTCTTCTTGGTGCAATTATCGGTGGTATACTGGGTGAACTTTTTGGAATGGTTCTTCCGGAAAGTGTTGTTCGGGAATTTCTGCTTAAAAAATATGAATTGGGTTTCACTCAGCCTTTTACATTTGATCTGAGTATTATTACACTCAGTTTTTCAATTATGTTCCGCATGAATGTGGTCAGTCTGCTGGGTATTGTCTTTGGATATTATATTCTCAAATATACACGCTAAAAAGTGAGGTAAATATGAATCTTGGACCTTGGGAACTGATTATTATTCTGGTTATCATCCTTTTAATATTCGGTCCGAAAAAATTGCCCGAACTGGCAAAAGGATTGGGAAAAGGACTTCGTGAGTTTAAAAAAGCGACCCGTGATGTAAAAGATGAACTGGAAAATGCAGAGATTGAGGCTGAGACTGAGACTGAGGCTGAGACTGAGATTGAGGATAAGGGAGAGGATGAGGCAGTAAAGAGGATGAAAAAGTAGATAAGATATTCATAAAATTGTGCAAAACAGGATTGGTCTGGATTCTATGGCAGAAGACATACAGGATAAAATTGATTCATTAATTGACCGTATTTCAAAAACGGATAACCGGGTTTTTATTACACTTGATAGAAAATGGCTTTTTAAACACATTGATGAACAATCTGATATTGATGGCCCGTTAAGCGGTAAAATTATTGCTGTCAAGGATAATATTAATGTAAAAGGCCTTCCTACCACATGCGGAAGCAGGATTCTCAGTTCTTATGTATCTCTTTATGATGCCGCAGTCATTGATAAAATTAAAGCAGCAGGCGGGATTATTATAGGAAAAACAAATCTGGATGAATTTGCAATGGGATCATCCAATGAGTATTCTGCTTACGGTTCCGTAAAAAATCCTGTGGATCCTGAGCGAGTACCCGGAGGTTCCAGCGGCGGTTCTGCTTCGGCAGTGGCTGCAGGCTTTGTAGATTATGCTCTCGGTTCGGATACGGGCGGATCTATTCGCCAACCCGCCTCTTTTACAGGAACGGTGGGTTTGAAACCCACCTATGGCCGGGTTTCACGTTATGGACTGATTGCCTTTGCATCCTCCTTTGACCAAATAGGTCCCATCACTAAAACAGTAAAACAATCGGCTGAATTGTTAAGCATTATCGCCGGGCAGGATCCCAAAGATTCTACCTCTGCACATGTCCCTGTTGAAGAGTATACGCACTATTTAGATGGTAATATTAAGGGACAGAAAATTGGTATACCCGAGCATCTGCTTGAAAAAGGAGTGGACGGAGATGTTCTGAAATCTTTCCACGAAACGGTTGATTTCCTGAAACAGCAAGGAGTTCAGATACGTAATATCAAATTAAAGTATGCTGATTATGCCATAGCGGCATACTATATTCTTGCCACGGCCGAAGCCTCCAGTAACCTTGCCCGATACGACGGGATCCGTTATGGTTTAAATCAAAAAGATAAACTTTCTGACCTCTTCACGTATTATGCCGAAAACAGATCCAAAGGATTTGGTGATGAGGTGAAAAGACGGATCATGCTGGGGACGTATGTTCTTTCTTCCGGTTATTATGATGCCTATTATGCCAGGGCTCAAAAAGTACGGACCCTCATTTCAAAAGAGTTCAATGATGTGTTGAGCGATTTAGACGCAATCATGATTCCCACCGCACCCACGACGGCATTCAGACTGGGTGAAAATGTAAACGATCCTCTGAAAATGTATTTAAATGATGTTTTTACTGTTTCAGTGAACATTGCGGGCCTGCCGGCGATCAGTATACCAATCCGGCCCGATTCCAGAGGTTTGCCGGTTGGCTGTCAGTTAATCGGTAAACCATATAAGGAAGGAACTATTCTTCGCTTAGGTCATTCTATTGAAATGTCGGATTGATGGTTTGTTGACAAAATCCAAAAAAAGACAAGTATCCTCAGGGAGGATTTGGTTTGTAACAAAACAGTCTCAGGTTGAATATGTATAGATTTCATAATCCGGGATTTCTTTTTCTTATTCTGCTCCTTATCCCATTACTCCTTTTTGAAATTCGCAGACTTCATACGGGCAGTAAAAATATTCGTATAGGGACGTTGAAGCCCCTTATATCCATTACTCCAAAATATCATTATAAAGTAATTATCCCCCTGATTTTAAAATATCTCTCTCTTATTCTTATCATATTTGTGCTTGCCAGGCCTCAAAAGGGAAATGTATCCCGTGAACTGACCCAAAGCGGTATTGATATTATGATTGCCCTTGATATCTCCGGTTCCATGAGAGCTGTGGATTTTCAACCCAACCGTCTTGAAGCAGCAAAGCAGGTATCGGCTGATTTTGTCCGGGGAAGACAAACAGACCGTATCGGACTGGTTGTCTTCGCATCCGAAGCCTTTCTCCAGTGTCCCCTGACAGTTGATTATGATGTTTTAACAGGTATTATCGGGGATGTCCAAATCATACCCGAACAACTGGATGGTACGGCTATCGGACTTGCACTAGCCAATAGTATAAACCGGCTAAGAGATTCTGACGCTGAAAGCAGGGTTATTATATTATTAAGTGACGGGGATAATAATGCAGGTGAAATTGATCCGTTGACCGCTGCCGGTTTTGCGGAAAATTTTAATATCAGGATCTATACTATTGCCATGGGGATGCGGGGACAGGTAAGGATTCCGGTGGATGATCCTCTATTTGGCAGACGTATGGTACCGGTCCAGATCGAAATCAATGAAGAACTCCTGAAAGAGATTGCTCATAAAACCGGCGGTGAATTTTTTCGGGCCGATTCAGAAGAAAAATTAAACAGGATCTGGAAAGAAATATCCGAGCTTGAAAAAACTGAAATATCCGTGTCACAGTTCACAGATTGGTATGAATTGTTTTTTAGATTTCTTTTAATTGCCCTGATGCTCCTCTTTATGGAATGGTTCCTGCGCCGTGTCTTATGGAGGGTCAGGCCATGATTGAATTGACAAATCCAAACGTATTGTGGCTTTTATTGATGATTCCTCTTCTGATACTTGTCCGTTTTATAGATTCTAAAAAATGGGAAAAAATTCGAAGACACTATTTTGCGGATAAAACTTTTTTCCGGATAACGGACAAGGAAAAATCGATCCGGAAAATCTCTCTGCTGTTGGAATATTCTGCCCTCGTTCTCATAATTATTTCCCTTTCCGGTCCCGGGGTGGGTAAAGAAATCCGTGAACTGAAACGTGAAGGTGTTGATATTATTGTTGCATTGGATTTGAGCCGCAGCATGAGTGCTGCCGATATTACACCCACCCGCCTGCAAAGGACCAAATTCGAAATAATTAAATTCATATCAGTTTTGAAGGGGGACCGTATAGGTTTGGTAGGGTTTGCAGGAGTGGCACACCTTCAGTGTCCCCTTACACTGGATCACCGAGCAGCCAGGCTTTTGTTAGATGTCATGGATGAATCACTGCTCCCTGTTCAGGGTTCTGCTTTAGCTGATGCAATCCGTATCTCTGCCGATGCTTTCCCTGATGAAGGGAATAAACACAAAGTCATTATACTGGCAAGTGACGGAGAAGACCATGAAAAGAATATTGAAGAAGCAGCTAAATATGCTGCCGCTAAGGGTGCTGTAATTTATACATTGGGTGTGGGAACTCTGAATGGCGCTCCCATTCCGGTTTATGAAAACGGACAGCTTACGGATTATAAACGGGATAAAAACGGGAGTGTCATTATTTCACAGCTTCAGGAAAATGCCCTGTGGCAGATTTCTGATCAAACAGGAGGAGAGCATATCCGCCTTACGGATATTCAAAATCCGATGAATCATATCTATAATTTGATATCTGAATTGGATAAAAAAGAGTTTAAGACCCACGAATTCGGCCATTTTAAACAACTCTACCAGTTATTTTTAGGTGCCGGATTGATTCTTTTATTCCTAAATAGTATAATTTCACATAAACGGTCAAAAATTCATGAATCGGCTGATTAAAATAATTCTGTTCATAACACTCTTTCGGCTTCACGATCTCTACGCGTCAGATCCGGGACTCAGGGCCTTTAATAATAAAGAATATGAAAAAGCTTTGAATTATTACCTAAAAAAACTGGATAAAGATCAGATAAATCCGATGTTGAACTATAATGCGGGAACTGCGGCTATGAAATCGGGGCGCCCGGATCTGGCTGTGCCCCATTTTGAAAAAAGCATGAGAAATGCAGAGAAAAAAGAAATTTTAGCAAAAAACAGTTATAATCTGGGACATCTGCTTGCAGAGAACAATGAATATGAACAGGCTCTGAATGCATTTATGCAGGCTATACTCTTAAATCCTGAGGATGTAAACAGCAAGATTATGTATGAGATCATCAAATCTCAGATGCAGGAACAGGAAGAACAAGATCAAGAACAAGATGGAGATCAAGATCAAGAACAAGATGGAGATCAAGATCAAGAACAAGATGGAGATCAGGATCAAGAACAAGATGGAGATCAGGAACAGAAGCAGGAATCTGAGCCGCAGGATAGTCAGGTTACAGAAGATTCTCCGGCAGAATCCCAAAAGGATGAAGAATCGCGAGATCCTGAGCAGGATTTGACTGAGCAGCAAATTGTGAACCTGCTGGATGCCATGAGAGACAGAGAAAAAGAAGCCATGAAGGAGATCTTGAGATACCGGTATCAGAATTATAAAATACAGAGGGAAAAAGACTGGTGACCCGTCACTTGAACATAAGATACAGTTTATCATTACGAATCCTGATCAGTGGATTATTTATTTGTCTGTTCTTGATGTCTTCCGGATTTTTATGGGCGGATGATGCATCGGTATCAGTGAAAGTTTCCAAATATGACTTAACCTTGAGAGAACGATTTCAGCTAAGTTTTGAATTTCTAAATTTTTCCGGTACTCCCGAACCTGATATCAGTCAGATACCGGATATCACACTTATTTCCGGACCATCCAAATCCAATCAGTTCAGTTGGGTTAACGGACGTTCTACCAAAACGTACGTTGTTACATATACAATGGCACCCCTGAAAACCGGGCAAATCACCATTCCATCTTTTACTTTTCAGGATAAGCGGATAAACTATACAACTGAACCGGTTACCATAAACGTTCATGAACCCCATGCAGCTTCGGATCAGAAAATCGGCGGTAAAGAGCTGAGACCCTTCTACCTTGAATTGCTGGTATCTGATAAAACACCTTATAACGGTGAACCTGTTATTGTTTCTTACAAAATATATTTCAGGCAAAATATCCGAAATTTTCATGTAGACAGGAATATATTGTTTACCGGTTTTTTAACAGATTATCTGCCCATACCCAGAAATCCGAAAGTTCAGACGGAAATCATTGACGGAAACACTTATCAGACGGCTGTGATACAGGAACTTATCCTGACTCCCACACGGAGCGGAGATTTTACTGTCCCGTCGCAGGTGGTACGGCTTGAAGTTGAAAGTCCCACAACCGGCAGACGGTCGATTTTTGATGATCCCTTCGGTATGGGCATCCAGCTTAGGAATGTAGATGTGGTATCTCCTGAAGTACAGATCAAAGTTATACCTCTTCCGGAAAAGCGGCCTGCCTCTTTTACGGGAGCTGTCGGGGAGTTTACGATGACAGCTGCTTTTGATACCACTGCGACTGAAGAAAATCAGGCCGTTACTCTGAAGATTGAAGTTAAAGGATCGGGTAACCTGAAGAATTTTACATTTCCCAAGCCTGAGTTTCCCGAACAATTCATGATTTTTGAACCGGAACACAAAGAAAATATTGCTTTAAGCTCCCAGGGGTATTCCGGTGCCAAGAGCTGGGAATATGTGATTATACCCAATTATCAGGGATCCTATTATTTTGATCCGGTTGAGTTTGCTTATTTTTCACCAAAAGAAAAGAAGTATAAAGTCCTTCAGGAATCTGATCTTATTTTAAAAGTACGTCCCAATACCCGTTTGATGCGGGAACAGCAAAGAGGTCTTAACCGTCAGGAAGTAGAGCTTTTATCCCAGGACATTCGCTTTATCCAGTTGAAGGAAGGAAAAGTCATACCGGTAAATACTGGAAATATTATACGCCTTCGGGATTTTACCGGGTATATTCTCTCTTTGATTGTGATACTGATATGGATAATAATTCACACTGTCCGTTATTTTCTTGGAAAGAATCCGGCATATCTGAAAAAGATCAGGGCTTTTAGAAACATGCAGGTGAAGCTTGAAAAACTGACCGGTGAACCCAAAACCGTTATAGCAGAGTTGCCGCGAATCTTTTCTCAGTATATTTCTGATAAGGAAGGCTTGGAAAGACAGAATGTAAGCAAATCTGAAATCTTATATTTTTGTAAAAAAAGAAAAATAGATGAGGATTCCTGCAGCCGGATCAAAGAATGGTGGAATCAGGCTGAAGCCTTAAATTATTTACCATCGCAAATCGATGAAGTAAAAGTTACTCAGCTCAGAAATGATATGATTACATTGCTGAGAATCCTGGAGAAAAAAGGATGATCCGTTTAAAAACAATCCTGCTTATTCTTCTGCTTATATTTTCCGGACTCTATGGAGATAATCCGGATCGGGAACGGCTTTTTGTTAAGGCAAATTCATATTATTCATCCAATCAATATTCTCTTGCCCTTGATCTTTATGAGGAAATTGCTTCATCCGGAATGATCAGTTTCGAACTATTCTACAACATGGGTAACAGTTATTTTAGACAGGGAAAAATAGGAGCGGCAATTCAATATTGGGAAAAAGCCCGCCGTCTTGAACCCCGGAATGCCAACGTAAATCACAATTTAGCGCTTGCCCGCCTTCAGATTGCAGATAAAATGATAATGCCGAAGGCATTTTTACCCTTTCAGATCTGGTGGGATTTGCGGGATGGACTGGGTGCGGCTTCCGCTTTCAGATTGTCCGGTTTTTTAATGTTTGTGAGCATCTTTCTCATTGCAATACCCGGATTATTGAAATCCGGGATAAAAAAAAGAAGGCGAATCACACCACTGATTATTGTTTCATTGTTCTGCTTTGTCTTTTTTCTGTCTTTAGCCCTTGACGGAAGAAGGTACAACCGGACTCATCAGTTTGGTATCCTTCTGAAAAAACAGGTTGAAGTGAAAAGTGCTCCCCGGGACGAGTCTAACACATTATTTATGCTTCATGAAGGTTCGAAGGTACGTGTTTTGAACCGGAGTGCTACGGACTGGCTGGAAATTTCCTATTTTGATGATAAAGTGGGTTGGATCAAATCAAAAGAAATTGGAGAAATATGAAACGGCTGTGTTTTTTTTTCGGGCTATTGTTTATGTCCGCTTTGTTTGCACAGGTGGAGCAGGATGAATGGATTGATCCGTCCTTATTACTTGACGAGGACGAAATAAGATTTGATTCGGTTCGGTCAACAGATAAAACAATTCTTGGCTTTATGAAAGATACAATACGTGTTAATCTTCAGGATTCATTGATTGTCCGTAAAGGATATCGGATACAAATATTATCAACCCAGGATGTTTTTGAAGCGGAAGCTGCCAGAAAACGGGCTGAACAGATTTTCAATGAACCGGTATATGTTGTGTTTGAATCACCGTATTATAAGGTCCGAATTGGTAATTTTACAAATGATCTGGATGCCCGGACTCTTGAACAACAGGCCAAGCAAAGGGGGTATCCCAGTGCATGGATTGTTCCAAGCGATATAAATGTTGCCAATACTAACCGTCGTTACCAATGAAACGCTCTAGTATCATCCTTGTTGTTTTTTTCACCATAATACCGGCTCTTTTACCGGCTGATACGGATTCCAGCCTTATTGCAGCGATCGCTGCAGGCCAGAATTATGAATTTGATAAAGCGTTGAAACTTTTTAAGCAGGCCTCACTTCAAGAACCGGTAAAAGCTTTCTATATAATGAATACCCGGTATAGAAGATTAAAAATTAACGGAAATTATAAGGATGCAAATGCATTTTTAATTGAAGGGGTTGATGAGCATAAAAAACTCTTTGAAAAATCTCTGAATCCCAGCAATCCGGATTATGCAGAATTACTTATGTATTACGGAGCATTACTGGGACTTCAGGCCCAGGTCTTCATGGCAGAGAGTAAATATCTTCAGGGGTATTATTACGGACTAAGCGGAATAAAAAAAGTAGAAGACGCTTTTGACCTGGATTCAAATTTGACCGAAGCCTTATTAGCCATGGGTACATCGGCTTTTTATACCGGCATTATGGCTCAGCATTACTCAATCATCGGCAGTGTTGTCAACGCTGAAGAATCCATTCAGAAAGGGATTGGTTTAATTCAGAAAACATGGGACAGCGGTGCCCGATCTTTTGCCGAAGCCGGATATCTGCTCATGCTGATTAACCTTTATGAAATTCAGGATTGCAATAAAGCATGCCAGTTGGGAGAATTATTGCTGGAAAAATATCCGGGTAATCTTGAAAACAGAGCGTTGTTTTCCGAAGCTCTTATTCAGTGCCGTCAATTTGAACGGGCAGAGAAGGTTTTAAATGATATTCATGATTACACAGCATGGCTTGATGAAAACGGGAAAAAAATGTGGACTCTGAGAAAAATCTATGTAGAAGCAGTTCTTGCTATGGAAAAAGAAGATTTTACAACTGCAGAGAAAGGATTTAAACAGGTTTTGAAGAATTACTGCTTTGAGTACCAATGGCAAAAGAATCTGTCTCTTCTCAGGCTGGGTCAAATGGCTGATCTGCAAGGTGAACGGAAAAATGCTCAAACATATTACCAGAAGGTAATCAATTCCAAAGAAACAACCCGGGCAGTTCTGGATGCAGAACAATTTATTAAAACTCCTTATAAAAAAAATTCATGAGCATCTATCATCTATCCAAATCTATAATCCTTACACCTGTCAGGGAAAGTGATCTTGACGAATTGTTCAAACTGCGTCAGACCCATACGGCGTGGCAGATAATGAGTCGTGAACAGTTGGGTCAACTCTATCATGAAAAGTGGTATAGCAACGGTTTTGCTTCCAGGTGGACCATTTGTATTAAAGGGAGGATTTATGGAGAGATCGGATGGAAATCATATACATCCGGCGGACATGTTTATCTTGACTTGATTATCTTTCATAAGGAATTATTCAGCCTTGATCTTGCGAGACATTTAATAACACCCTTTGTTAATATTCTGGTCAGACAGTTCAGAATTCATACTATTCGATTTTCAATTCTCAGGCCGGATACTCCATTGGAAAAATTTCTCGGGACTATGCATGTCAGACTTGTATCCGTACATCATGTTCCTGCCAGAGAATTTTTTCCCGGAGGAATAATTGCCTCGTATGAAGTGGAAGCGGATCACCTGCTTCACAAATATGGAAACATAAAAAAAATCCTGTGGAAAAATTTTCAATTCATCCCTTTTAAGTTACTGGATACGGATCATGCCCCCACAGATTTTAAAACACTGTCAGCCGGCATCCCGGACAGTCGGAAATCTGTTGAACTGAAAACCAGACAGTCACTCGTTGATTATTTGTGTTCCCTTCCTGCCGATATGAATATTAAAACAATTGCGGCCATGAATAAAGGAACCTTTATAAAAATAGGTATTGCCGTTATAGAACAAGATTTTCCGGATGTACTAATCTGGCATCCATTAATGAATACATTTGAAACAAGAAAGACTCTTTTTGCCTGTGTATTACAATCTCTCAGACATATCCCGGTTATTCGGTCCGGATATGTTTATCAGGATAATATTGAGAAAATTCAATTATTAAAATCGTTTAATTTTATCCAAGACAGCCAAAGTGCGGACCGGTATCAGTCCTATCACCTTGAATCTGTGTCCCTTCCGGATAGAGATGAATTGCTGAAAGTGTGAATAAAATTCTTAGAAAGAATGATTCCTGTTTGTGAATATTTGATTATATTCAATTAAAAATACAGGTATATACATAAAATGATCATTCAACTCATTTACAATGCTGCTCTATTAATTGCATTGTCATCAATCTATGGTTTACTGACCCGGTTCCGCAAAAAAGGGCTGGGGATCTATAAAATTTTGTCAGGTTTTATGTTTGGTATCATCGCCGTTGCAGGGATGAATCTGACCATTCATTTTGAACAGGGGATTATTTATGACGGGCGGTCCATTGTCATGGTTCTGGCCGGCTTGTTTGGCGGCGGGTATGTCTCAATCATATCGGTTTTTATTGCCGGTTTATTCAGGATCTATCTGGGTGGTGCAGGTGTTTGGGCAGGATTGATGACAATCATCACTTGTACCCTTGCGGGACTTGTATTCAGACGGCTTTGGGATAATAAACCACATGAATTGTCAGCGGCTGCTTTATTTGTATTGGGAATTATTGCCCATATTCTCATGCTGGCAAGTCAGTTGCTTTTACCATGGTCAGTATCTCTTCAAACCATTAGTCAGATCTGGCTACCTGTTATGCTGGTTTTTCCCTTGGCCACACTTTTAATGGGACTTCTTCTTGGTAATGAAGAACGGCGGATCATAATAGGAAATCAGTTGAATGAAAGTGAAAATTCGTTGAATATTGCCCAGAAAATTGCACATATGGGAAGCTGGGAATATGATCTGACGAAAGAATATCCTGTATGGTCTGCTAATATGCCTGCTGTTTATGGTGTTGATCCATTAAAAGAAAAAATTGTCTATAAAGATTTTACTGACCGGGTTCATAAGGAAGACCGTCATCTTATTAGGGAAACTGTTGATAAAATAGTCAGTGATAAGGCGCCTGTTGAAGTGGAATGCCGAATAATTACAATGTCCAATGAACTGCGGTTTATTCACAACAGGGTTGTTCCGGTTGTTAAAAATGATAAAGTTGTGGTGTTAAAAGGTGCCAGCATTGATATTACTCAAGCCAGACTATCAGAAATTGAGTTGAAAAATAACCTGACTGAAAAAGAAATACTCCTGAAAGAGGTTCACCACCGGGTGAAAAATAATCTGAATATAATTATTAGCCTTTTAAATCTCCAAAGCCGGATGATACAAAACAGAGATCAGGCTGTCGATGCTTTTAACGAAACCAGAAACCGCATCTTTTCCATGAGTCTGGTTCATGAAAAACTCTATAAATCGGATAATTTTTCACAGATTGATATGAAAGATTATATAAAGACGATTACCTATCATTATCTACAGGCAGCAGATATGGGGCAGAGAGTTGACATTTCATTTGACCTGGACCAAATTTTCATGGAAATAAGTGATGCCATTCCTTGTGGTCTAATTATTAATGAATTAATTACCAATGCTTTCAAACATGCTTTCCCCGAGGGTAAAAAAGGGAAAATATCCATTAGTTTCAAAGAATCGGCAGATAAAAGGGATTATTCTATCATTATCAGTGATAATGGAGTTGGCATAGATCCTAATATAGATCTGAACAATCCACAGTCTCTCGGTTTGAAGATTATCAAACTTTTAACGGATCAATTAACCGGGACCCTGAATTTTCATAGTAATAACGGCACTATAGTAACAATTCAATTCCCAAAGCAAGTTTAAATTACAACGCTGCAACTTTACCCATAAAAACTATGGTTCCCGTATCACTTTCACGGATGGCAAAAATAAAAGGTCTGTTAATCGTCATAACAGGTCCGACAGACGTGTAGCTGAACTCTACGGCTGTAACGGCTGCCGCTTCAGTTCCTTCTTCATTCACCTGAATGTATGTGTTGTGATAAACCTCACTGATACAGACGGGTTGATAGGGATCGGCATTGATTCCGCTAAAGTCGGCAATGTCGGGATTAAATGCATTACCCATTCCCAATGCAATTAATACATCTCTTAGCTTTATCGAATAATCAAAAGTAAACCGGGGAAGATATAATTCTAATTCCCGCGTATTGTCCGGAATGAGTGAGAACCATTCGTTCCAGCTTGTCTGATCCATATCTGCAATAAAGGTATTAATATCCGTTTCCGGAGAGGGAAGGATAATCGTCATGCTGTATTTCCCCTTGCCGTACGGCAGATCCACAGCCTGGAATGTCTCTGTTCCAAATGTCAGAAATTCGCCTTTCTGAACCATCATATCCACGGATGAGACGGTTCCGTCATAAGATGTAAAATCCATCTTTTCTGTCAGATCCGGATCAAACTCATACGTCCAGGTTCCCTTGAAATACAAGGCATTGATCAGATACAAAACTGCATCATAGGGTATTCTGTCAAGTATCTTTTCAATCTTATCGTGTGTCTTGTCCTTTACCCAGCCGTTGATGATATCCAATGCTTCCGGCTGACGAAAATCAAGAGTGCTGACTGTGGCCTGATATGCTTCCTCTATAACATCCTTAAAATCCTCTTTCACCAGAAAAGTCTGGTCTATCCACATGGAGTTTGCTGCTTCAAACAACACTTTCGGATCTGTTCTCTGAAGATAGTCAATAAGGTTTCTGCAAGCTGTATTCACATCTTCAACTGATAAGTCTCCAAACGCCATCACGTCTGCCATGGCTTCCTGTGTTTCACCTTTAGCTCCGTTATATGCCATACTAAGTGCAACAGATATACTGAGGGGAGAGATCATAAGATTAGCATTTTTGTCCTTTTCGAACGCATTCACGGCGGGAAAAAGCTTCATGGCAAAGGAATTACCTGCTTCTCCCACCTGCTTTTCAAGAACGGTTATCTTTGGTAAGGATGTGTCATCGGAAGGAGACGTACATTGCCATGCAGAAAGCATGAGACTTATAATGCATAAAACATGTAAGAGATGTTTCATTGTGACCTCCATGTAATATTTTATAGTACTAATTTCTCTAACCTTAATCAACTCATCTTAAGTATCTGAATAATTTTACAAAAAAACCTTGATATGTGTTATTTATACTTGTTTTAACTTTTTACTTTTTCCGGAAAAACGTATTTTCGGGATGTTGTTTACTCACCGAATAAGGAAAGGGATTACTTGATAAAATATTTTTTTATGTTCGTACTTCTTTTTCTAACAGCCTGCACAGGTAAAGACAATAGCTCAAATCTCATATACAGCCATGGTGCGGTTATGCGGACCGACACAACGGAGAAGCGCATCCATCTTGTTTTTACAGGGGATGAATTCGCCCAAGGGGGAGATGTGCTCCGGAAGACACTTGGAAAACACGGTGTAAAGGGTTCATTTTTCTTCACGGGGAATTTTTACAGGAACCCGGATTTTGAACCGATTATTCGCGGACTGCATGAGGACGGCCATTATCTGGGAGCTCATTCGGACCGCCATCTGCTTTATGCAACGTGGGAGAACCGGGATTCTCTGCTTGTCACCCATGAAGAATTTTTAAAAGACCTGAAAGACAATTATACAGAGATGGAACGGTTTGGTATAAAAAAAGAAGATGCACCGTATTATATCCCCCCTTATGAATGGTATAACAAAGAAATTGCCCGGTGGACCGAAGAAGCAGGATTTATACTGGTCAATTTTTCGCCGGGGACATATTCGAATGCAGATTGGACTACGCCTGATCTGGGAAGAAGGTATGTGAGTTCGGATACAATCTTTGCCAGAATCCTGCGTTATGAAGAAGATAACGGATTGAACGGATTTATCCTTTTAACCCACATCGGTGCACATCCGGACCGGCCGGATCCGTTTCATTTTTGGATGGATGATCTCATAAGCGAACTGAAAGAGCGGGGATATCGGTTTACATTACTAAATAAGGCCATACCCTACTAATTTTTCAATCCACCGGATCGTTTTCAGAAAAGTCCGCATAAAGAAAAGCGATTCGGACTTTTTCGGATTTATCTTTAATAGGGACAAATGTAAAATTCAGGTCCAGTGCCGATTCCCGGATAGGCAGTTCGAGGGTAGCAGAAAATTCTTTTATCTGCGTGTCTTTCAATGCAGCAATCATAAACTGATGAAAAAAAAGTGTATTTTTCCCCCGTTTTTCTATAGCACTAAAGTTAAAAGAATCCTGATCAACGCCGAAAGCTTCCTGGAGAGGTTTTGTGAACTTGAAAATGGCTTTATCCATATCTGCCATGATAATTTTCCGGCTGGCCCGACGGAACAGTGTATCCAGTGCCCGGATGCTCATGCCGGTACGATCCGCTCTGAGCTGATCGTATGATTCCAATGTTTGTGCCACACGTGTAGCCAGATCCGTCTGGAGCGTTATCTCGTCAGATATCCTTTTAATATCCATGATTCCGGTGGAATAATCTCCTGACAGAAGTCGCCTCAGATAATTTTTCAATCGTCTGTTAAATCTGAAAAGCCTCAGAAGAATGTAAATCCAGGTTCCCAAATACAGCAGTGTAATGAATGCGGCTGTATAAAAGATGATACCGATATCTTCGTTAATCAGAATATAGATGCTTCCGCCCAATCCAAGTACTGCAGGTATTATGATAACAATTTTCAGGGGCAGTTTAAATTGAAACGGAGTTTTTATTTTTTGATTCATGAATTAATCCTTTGCGAATTTCTCGATATTGCTGTCTGAACCTGCAACAAGCAGAACATCCCCTTCCATAAATTTTTCAGTTGGAGAGGGAACATCGTGATACTCTTCCCGAAAAGTTCTTTCTCCTTCATCCGTTATATCCGGCAAATACCTTTTGAATGCGACTATATTGACATTGAATAACTTTCGCGGATTTAACTGAAGCAGTGTTTTTCCGATATATTTATCCGGAACTTTTATTTCTGCAATACTATGACCTTCAGATAGAGGAATATATTTTGAAATGCTTGAGGATATAAGTCCACGGGCGATTGTTTTTCCCATCTGCTCTTCTATGCTTACAATTTCATCGATATCCATGGTTTTTAGGATTTCACGCTGAAGATTGTTAATAGCCCGGGCCCATATTTTTTTTATCCCCATTTTTTTTAACAGCAGTGTTGTGAGAAGATTTGCTTCCACATCATCACCAATACAGACCACTGCCAGATCAACATCTTTAATTGCAACACCCTCCAAAGCATTCTGATCCATTGAATTCAGGGTTACGGCATAGGTTACAAATTCCTTGACAGATTCAATCTGTTCTTTATTATTATCAATGGCAATAACCTGAGCACCTCTTTCGGTCAATTCCGTAGCCAAAGATCTTCCAAATGTTCCTAAACCAATCACTGCTATACTTCTCATATTCGTACTCCCAATATTAACCGATCATAATCCGTTCTTCAGCGTAGGTATAATTCTGTGGTTTATTGCCGAAAACCAGCGCATATCCGATTGTCAGCGGTCCAAGCCGTCCGATGAACATAAGAATCATGATCAGAATTTTTCCCATATTTGTTAATTCACCTGTTATGCCTGTTGACAGGCCCACCGTTGCCACAGCACTGACTGTCTCAAATAGAATATTTGTAAATGGTAGAGGCTCAACATAAAGAAGACATAGTAAAAGAACACCTATAAACGTGAGATAAAACAGCAGAACTGTCAAGGCTTTTTGTATTGTATCAGGAGAGATTGTCCGTTTCATTGTTTCAACATTATTTCTGGAGGTAACCCCCCGGATCATGGTCATCCAGAGGACAGCAAATGTCGTGGTTTTGAGTCCACCCCCTGTAGAACCCGGGGATGCCCCGATAAACATAAGAAAAATCATGAGTAAAAGTGTGGGAGAGGACAAAGTAGAGAAAACCATCGTATTAAACCCGGCGGTCCGGGTACTAACAGACTGAAAAAAAGAAAGGAGTAGTGCCTGGCCTGTTGTTTCTGTTGTAAAATTCTGACTTTCGAAAATGTAAATGCCCACAGTGCCGATTACAATGAGAAATAATGAAACTCTCAGGACAATACGTGTCTGGACTTTCAATGTATGGACTCTGCGTTTTTTATCGGAGAACAGATTTTGGAATGTTGTAGTAATATTGCGGATCGCCAGAAAACCCAAACCGCCGATGATAATCAGTCCGGCAATAATGGCATTTGTGGCGAGGTCATATTGATACTGCATCAGACTGTCAGTATTCGTGGAAAAACCGGCATTACAAAATGCCGATACAGAATGAAATAATGCATGGTATACGGTTTGCCATACAGACGGATAATAATTCCACCAGGCAATAACAAGTCCTACAGCCCCGATCAGTTCTACAATAAAGGTCATTTTAATAATAAAGATTATCACTTTAAAAGCATCAGACAGGGTATCGTTATCCAGCATATCCTGCACCAGTGCCCTGTCTTTAATGCTGAGTCTCTTTCCACCGACAAGAGCAAGAAAAACCGAAAAAGTCATGATGCCCAGTCCACCCATCTGAATCAGAACGGCAATGGTAATCTGACCGGCAGTATTAAACCACGTTGCAGTATCCACAACAATCAGACCTGTTACACAAATTGCTGATGTGGATGTAAACATTGCGTTAAGCAGTGATGTTCCCCCTTCTCCCCTTGACATCACGGGTAGTGTTAAAACAACAGCTCCAGCACAGATTGCAAGAAAAAAGGATAGAATCATGAGACGAGCCGGCTGGAGCCCAATATTACTGAGTAGATTTTTTGCTTTTCTGAATCGGGAAAAAATCATAATAATGATTATTACCTGCTTCACAATTACATAAAAAGAATCATCAATGGGAAGTGGAAGAAACTGTATTAGCGGAATAAACACAATGCCATCATACCAATTGCTCTTTATATGTCGGGCTTTGTTTGTAGAGACTAATAACTTATATACAACATCAACAATAAACAGTGTAAGTATACCAATATTAAGCTTTACAAAAAAATCCGCATAGGGACTGGCATAATGAGTCCTCTCGAACATCAGGCTGAAAAGGGCAAAAATAGCTGTTATACCAACCATTCTGTTAAAAAATTCAGTTATTTTTGAGAATGAGACCTTTTGCATAGTAGCCTGATTTAATAATATTTATCTCAATTTAAATAAATATTGAAAACTATGAAAGATTATCACAAATATGGGGCAGTTTGTAACGGAGATTATGTGAAGAATTTAAAAATATGTGATTTACAGTTTTAATCGGATTCTATATTGAGTAAGAATACGCGTTATCAGGAGAATGATTACCGTAAACAGAATGCTTCTTAAAATGCCTGCCACTTGACCAATATGGCCCCAGGAAAAATAGGGGATGGAAAGCATGTCGAAGAGTATATAAAATATTGCCGGTAGCAGATAGGCGGTGAGAGGATTTTGGGCAGAGGGTTGAAAGGGCTTTCCCCATGTGTTCCAGCCTTTCACATCTGTAAGAAAATATATAATCGCGAATAAAAAACAGCACCAGGCGGCACTCCATAATGCCCAGACCGGCGTTGCCTGAATTTTTGATACGATGTATTGGGAGTGGAGAAGCCAGCCTGCCATAAAAAGGATTGCACCTTCTGTAAGAATAAATTTGATGACTTCTTTATGGGATTTTTCCCACATTCCCACACCTGCTAAAAGTCCGCATAAAACAATCAGGGAATGAGTCCCCAGGAATTTACCGGGATGAATAAAATCAACCACAGGCTGTATTGCGGAAAATCGTCCGGATACTTCAGCAATGAAAAGGAGAACACAAAATGACATGGAAACAATGATCATTGCCTTATTATTTTTAAACCATAGATAAAGCAGTGAAACCAATGCGTAAGACCAGCCAATCAGTCCCAGTATACCCCACCAGCCTGTTCTGAGCCATAAAATTTCTTCAGTGCTGCCTCGTCTGTAAAAGCCGACAAGAAAAAGCAGAAGAATCCAGCCGATTTTGGGCATGATTTTTTTTGCTTTGGATGATTCCGTCCACATGTTCCAAATAAGAAAGAAAGAAAAATACATTAGAAGTTGCCATACTGGTTTCGGCAGAAGAGACAGCTCCGGGTTGTACGAACCGGAATTCAGCATCAGAACCCCCATGATAATCAAAGCAAAACTCCGTTCGCTGATATGAAACAGTGACGGCAAAAGCCCTTCATTCAAGCGTTTTTTAAGTGCAATGGGAATAACCATGCCCACAATAAACAGAAATGCCGGGAAAACCAGGTCCGGAATAGTCATTCCGTCCGTTTGTGCGCCAACATGGTGGAGCCATGATGGGGCGGAAGGAACGGATGCCATATCATTCACAAAGATCATCAGGGCAATTGTGAGTCCGCGGAACAGATCAATACTTTCTATTCTTTTCATGGCAGTTCCTTAAAAGAATAAGTAAAGAGACTGCCTGTTGGGGATTGGGGGAGGGGGAAACACCAGACAGTCTCTTCGTATATCGTTTATTAATACAGTAGATTCTATACACCGACTAAGCGTTTTTTATATTCTTTCAATGCCGTGTCAAGGCGTTCATTTGCCGTAGGATCGCCCACATTGTGGCTGGGATGGATGTACAGTTTCACACCACGGTCAGCCAGGATTTCCGCAACCGTTGTGATGGTCATCCAGACAGCCGTAACAAATGCAATGGTGGATATGGGACCGATTTTATCGGGATGGTTTTTCAGCGGGACTGCAGCATCTTCCGCCGGTGCGCAGGAATCCACAACAATGTCTGCCAGCTCGAACATTGTTTTACCGCAGGAATGCTTGGTTTTCTTTCCCTGTGCCGCTTTTTCAGAACCGAATACGATCAATTTCATTCCTTTTTCTTTTGCTCGTAAAGCTACGTCAATATTAACTGCATTGACTCCGGAATGTGAAAAGATCCACATACAGTCCCGGGAATCAAAATTATACCCTTTCATAATCTGGTCGCCGTATCCTTCCACCCGTTCAAGGAACACAAACTGGTGGACGCCCATATCACCTACAATGTGGGTGAAAAAGGAGAGGGGAAGTTCAATGATGGGATGAAACCCGACAAATCCACCGATTCGGGGATACATTTCTTCTATTGGAAGGGTGGCGTGTCCACAACCGAATGTATGGACCCACCGACCGGCTTCAATAGTATCTGCCATGGCTTCTGCCGCTTTACGGATGGCATCCATCTGTGTCTTTTCAATACTGTTCATAACTTCGTATGCTTTTTCAAGCCATTGTTTTGCTAACATTTTTTATTCCTTCATAGATTGAGAGTTAAATATTACCATAGCCAGAAGAATCATCAATGTAATACTGACAATTAATACAGTGGGATAATAAGTTATTCCTAATTGTCCGGTAATAAGTCCCGTCAGATAGTTCAGGAGAGTATTCCCTGTCAGGGCAATAACAAGAACGAAACTGAATGCAGATCCGCTGAGATGGGGATAGCGTTCCCCGACTTTTGCCAGAATAACGGGGAAACCTGCTGAGAAACCGAATCCTAAGAGAATCAGTGATAGAGCAGCCGAGAATACAGGAGCCGAATAGAGTATGCCTGAACCTGTAAAATGAAGTCCCACACTGCCGGCAAGAATCAGCATAAAACAAATATAGAGAACTTTAACAGATGACAATTTTCGCAGTGCCCATCCAAGGATGAGCCGTCCCACAGTAATGGAAGCCACCAGAAACGTGAGAAAGAGGACAGCCGTTTCAGGAACCAGTCCCACACTGTCACCTGTCAGATATGATGCCGACCAGTTGTTTGCCATGCCTTCCAATGCACTTTCAAAGAAGAGAATAAATCCAAGGCCAATAAGTATTCCGTCCTTGAAAAATGCTTTCAATTGAGCCAATGGAAACATTTCGCCGTGTTTAGGCGGGGGAAAGGTAATCACCAAGAAATAGATAACCGGTATAATCAATAAAACCGCCAGAAACCGGATTATTTGACCCAAAGTCCAGACCCGAACCAGAATACCTGTTAAAAGGGGCATCCCAAGGGCTCCAATGCCGTAAAATACACCGAGAAGGCTGAGAGCCGAACTCTTGTTTTCCGTGTTGATATCGGCAACCATGGCATTGGTTCCGCCGTTAATGGCACCGCCTCCCAGTCCGATCAGAAAAAAAGCGATTTGAATGGGAAGAAGACTTGTAGCTGCAACCATCAGCCAAAGGCCGGCTGATACCAACAGAGTGCTGATAATGAGAAGGTATTTATAGCCGAATCGGTCAGCAAAGGGACCGAATATAAGACTTCCGGCCAGGATTCCTGCCGGTAACAGGGCAGCAAGACTTCCAAGCTGACTGCCAGATAACCGGAATTGTTCACTGAGAAACGTATTGACGGTCCCCAGTGAAATCATTACAATACCGAATAAGAGCATACCTGCATAAGCCGCAATGATCTGTAAGCTGGTTTTTTTCATGGTTAAACTCCTAATATGATATGTTTGAAGCAAGGGCTGCTGCTCCGTACAGGGCTGCATTTCCCCCTAAAGCCGAGGGTACCAGTGATACCTGTTTGACTGCTATGGGTTGAGCCCATTTTTCCGCTTCCTTTTTAATATCCGGCAGGAAAGCCGTTGCCGGACCAAACACTCCGCCGCCGAAAATAATGATCTCCGGATTCAGCAGACTTACATAGTTTGCAACTGCCATGCCCCACAGTTCGATTGCCTGGCTGATAACAAAAATGCTTAATGGATCTTTTTCTTTGTAAGTACTGAATATTTCTTCAGAAGCAACGGGTGTTTCCCGTCCCGTAAACTTTCCTGAATAGGAGGGATTGTCATTAAGATATTCTGCTGCACTCCGGGTTAAACCGTCTCCTGAAGCGTAGTATTCAAAACAGCCCATCGGGATGAATTTCTCCTTGTAAGGTCTTTCAAGTGCCATCCAACCCGTTGCTCCGGAGATGGCTCCATAACCGCTCAGAACATGTCCGTCAACCATAATACCGGCCCCGATACCTGTCCCTACAGTTACAAAAACTGCATTTTTAGTTCCGGAAGCATTCCCGTACATGACTTCACCCCTCAGGCAACAGGCCCTGTCGCTGTCGGCATAAACAGGCAGATCGGCCAATAAGGCGTCTTTCTTCAAAATTTCTACAAGAGGCAGTTCATCCCAGCCGGGAATGTTGGGAGCCCAAACCGTTTTCCGAAAAGGACCGGCAATTCCCGGAATGCAAATTCCCACACCGGACAAGGTGTCATCTGCCGGAACTTCTTCAAATAATCTTTTCACGGTCTGAATAATCAGTTCACAGACATCAGTGCCTTCACGTCCGTGTAAACGTTCGTAATGTTCACACAGGATTTTTCCGTCAACCCGGATGAGAGCACCTTTGACCTTTGTCCCGCCGAGATCAATTCCCACGGATAGCATCATGAATTCCTTAATTTAATAATCTTCAGATTAACGTTAAAACAATCCGGATAATTCCGGACCCGCAACTTTTTTAAACCGGAAAGGATTGCTACGATTTTTGGTCCGTCCGGCATAACACCACCCAGGATGAAACCCGGACATTTTAAATTATGAATTAAAGTATGGGCAGTCAAGCAAAATTAATACGGGAATTTCTGTCTATCCCTGTTCAGTCCGGAAGAGATTATTATGGACAGCCAGATAATATGGTTTTATATTTTACAGCAATCTTCAGTTCTAATTAAAAATTCTTAAATAAAAAAGGGTAGAAGAATGAAACGTACACCGTTACTTATTTTTGCAACGCTTCTTTTCACACTCATCAATCAGAGCTTTGGGTCGGATAATATATTCATTCGCATCAATCAGGTCGGTTATGATGCAGAAGGCATAAAGACTGCGATTGTATTTTCAAAAAACGATTTGTCTGATACACCTGTTTCTTTAATGACAAAAAAAATATTATCGAAAAAAGTTTTTACAACCGTTATTAAAGAGAATGCCGGCGAATTCGGACAATATCCGTATCACTACCGTGTTGATTTTTCTTCTGTTAAAGAACCGGGAGAATACTGGTTGGAAGCAGAGGGGGAAAAGGTAAAGTCACATACATTTAAAATAAAGGGAAAAGGATTATATGAGGACACACAAAATAAAATGCTTGGATATATCCGCCAGCAGCGTTGTGGTTACAATCCTTTTTTAGACAAGGCATGTCATACAAAAGACGGACGGACGGTTTATGGTCCCATGCCGGACGGAACGTTTGTCAATGTTTATGGCGGCTGGCATGATGCCGCGGATCTGCTTCAATATATGATGACCAGCGGTAATACGATTGGCCGGCTTCTATTGGCATACAGTGAGACAAATGCGGAATTTAAAGATGAAGTTAATGCACTGGGACAGCCTTTTCCCAACGGTATTCCGGATATTCTGGATGAGGCTAAATGGGGGCTGGACTGGATGCTGAGAATGCATCCTGAACCGGATCAGCTTTTTCATCAGATTGCTGACGACAGAGATCATATTGGTTTCAAGTATCCCTATAAAGATTCATCCGATTACGGGTGGGGACCGGAGAGCTACCGGGTTGTGTATTATGCCACCGGCAAACCACAGGGATTGGGAAAATTTACAAACACATCCACCGGACTGGCCAATCTGGCAGGCCGTTATGCAGCCGTTATGGCCCGTGCAGCCCGAATCTGGAAAGATGACCTGAATCAGCCGGGATGGGCCGAAATATTTCTTCAGGCCGGAAAAGAAGTGTATGAAATGGGGAAGAAACAGCCCGGCAGCCAGGAGGGTGTACCTCATAAGGCCAGTTACCGCTATCATGAAATAACATGGGCAGATGATATGGAATGGGGAGCGGCCGAACTATTTCTCACAACCGGGGATTCAGCTTTTCTGAAAGAGGCAATAGACTATGCGGTACAGGCAGGCACTGACTCCTGGTTTGGAAAAGATACGGCCAGGCATTATGAATACTATCCGTTCATGAATGTGGGACATTATGTTCTTCATGGCTGTGTGGATGAAGAATTTCAATCCGTTCTGGAAGGATTTTACCGTAAAGAACTCTCATCTGTTAAAGAACGTGCAAAGCAGTATCCCTGGAATGTGGGACATCCTTTCATCTGGTGCTCCAACAACCTTGCTTCGGCATTGATTGTACAGTCTGTACTCTATGAAAGAATGACGGGGGATTCACAATTCCGGCAGCTTGCCGCAGATACACGTGACTGGATTTTTGGTAAAAATCCCTGGGGAGTCAGTCAGGTGATTGATGTGGGAACGGTTACATCACAAAATGCTCATGGATCCATGCTTAGTCTTGAAGGACTTAAAACACCGGGAGGAATCCTGGACGGACCGCTCTACACATCCACCCACAAACTCCATCATCAGTATATTCAGATTCCCAAAGAGGAACCATATAAGGCTTTTCAGTCCGATATTGTTTTGTATCACGACCTTATCGGTGATTATGCCACAAATGAACCGACTCTGGACGGAACAGCAGAAGCATTATTTATGATTTTATTGTCGGGGGGATGGTAGCCGGTAGTCAGGTGAGTTCTGAGTGCTGAGTTCTGAGTGCTGAGTTCTGAGTTCTGAGAGCTGAGTTGACGCTGGGCAGTTAAAAGTCCCCGAACGTCGTGCCGACTTATCAGGGCAGGCTTCAGTCCAAAGTTTAAAGTTAAAAAGTCTCTGATGTGTCAGGACATATCGAGAGGCTAAAAGTCGGAAGTCAAGGGTTGTAACCGCAGGATTATCCCGCTGTATGATTTTAGGGTCTGAGGATGAAAAATTTTGGAAAAATCTTTGTTCATTTTCAGCTTTTTAAACAGAAATACAGACATGTGAAATATTTATATTTTCCACTACTATATATATCATTGTTTTAAGAATATATTAATTTTAATATTAATTTGACATATTCAATCAATGACTGTAAATTTCCCCCGGGGTGGGGGAGATCAGGTCAAACAAACCATATATAATATCATCGCTTTTTCTTCAATCTCCCCCGTGAAATACACTCTGCATATTTCACAGGGCTCAATCTTTACCTTAACCTATTATGGGGGCAGAGGTTGAGAGGGTTATAGCGGCTCTTGTCACGCGTTACTTGTCACTATCTCTGGGACTGTCGACTAATAACCGGCCAAACCAAATTCATTCATTTTTCATTCAATTCAACACTCAATACTCAACACTCAGCACTCAGCACTCAGCACTCAGCACTCTAACAGCGAGTGCAGCAAGCCAATTATCAATTAATCTTCCATACTCTTAATAAACGCCAGCCGTGCTGCACCGATCAGACTTCCTGAACCGCCAAGGGTTGTGGGTTCAAGGCTTACACTTTTCAGACAGTAAGGCTGTGTCCATTTGGCCATTTCCTCCCGAATACGGTTTATAAATTGCGTTCCGGGACCGAACAGACTTCCTCCGATTATAACTTTTTCGGGATTGAGAAGGCTGACGATATTGGCAATTGCCATACCCCAGTACTGAATAGCCTGATTCATGATGCTGATGGCTATGGTGTCTCTCTCTTTGTAGGCATTGAAAATATCCTGCATATTCAGGTGTTCACCTTTGCTCATGAGAACCCCTTCATACCCGGGAGCGTTGGTGATAAGATCTTTCGTAATTTTCACAAGTCCCAATCCCGAGGCATGGTATTCCAGAAAACCGTGGCTCCTGTATTCCGGATGAAAGGAAGGAGAAAGAGCCGTCCATCCGGCAGCACCGGCAATATGGTCTGAACCTCTGAGAATATGGCCGTCAACTAAAAGTCCGGCATATATTCCTGCTCCGATATGAAGATAAACCAGATTTTTTATACCTTTCGCATTTCCTTGCCAGGTTTCACCAAGTATACAGCAACAGCGGTCCGACATAATATGTATGGATGTGTTTGCAGGGAAAAAATTTGAAAGTTCTTCCCGGATAGGGAATTTACGCCAGCCGGGGATATTTGGTGCCCAGATCTCACCGCTTATATCATTGTAAATACCGGGGACTGATACCCCTGCATAATGAATTTTAATTCCTTCTGATTCTGCCTGTTCACTCACAATATTAATCTGATCCCTGATACAGGCCATTACCTGCAAACCACTCCGGTCAGAATATGGTTTTTTTCTTCTGAAATACCACTCTCCCTCTTTATTGACAACCGAGACAGATACGGCATCAGAACGGATATCAACAGCTAAGACATAATTGATCATGGTTAATCCTGAAAATTTTATATAAAGTATAACTCTGTGATCAATTATTCAATTTATAATTTAAAACGATCCCTTATATCAGATCAGACAGTAATTGGACCCCTTTGAATTTTTTTGGAAAATTGATGTTGACAGAAATATTTATTCACTGTATTTTAATTACGGATCTGTTTCATTTTATTGTTGCAGGTCTCATATCTAAAAATCGAATCCACTAAACAAAAACAGATAGTACCGGAAACGCAACTTTGCTGTCTGTAGGTTTCAGGTTTAAATGCATGATACTGAAGATTGCATGAAATGTATCATTGAAGGGAATAATCAATGACAAATGGAGCTTGTATGAAAAACAAAAGTCGCGAATTTGTACAGCTTATCGTTTTGATACTCATCGTAGCTGTCAGTGCATATGCTTCAACAGGAAAATTAACCGGAAGGGTTTTTGATGCTCAGTCCGGTGAAGCTTTGCCCGGTGCTAATGTGATGATAACCCATGTGTGGCTGAACGATAAACCGGTACAACTGGATTATGTCCTTGGTGCTGCGGCAGGGGATGATGGATATTATTTTATCCTGAACGTTCCTCCGGGCACGTATACAGTTTCAGCCCGGATGGTCGGTTACGGTGAACTGAAAAAAGATGAAGTATGGGTCAACATGGGCCGTACCATCACCGTGGATTACCCCATGGACCAAACCGTCCTGCAGATGCAGACGGTTACCGTAACGGCACAGAAGGAGATTATCCGGTCCGATATCGCTTCCAGTCAGGAAATCATCAACGCTGATCGGATCACAGCCACACCTGTACTGAGAATGGATGAATTTATAAGCAGTATGAAGGGTGTGGAGCTTGTAGCAGATAATGACGGAAGCGGTTTGAGTATCCGGGGCGGAAGTGTACGGGAAACGGAAGTCCAGATCGATGGTATCAGTTCCCGTGATGCCCGGTCAGGAAATTCCTATTTATCTATCAATTCATCGTCTGTCGAAGAAATGCAGGTTATGACTGGCGGGTTTGAAGCCAAATACGGCGGATTCCGCAGCGGTATGGTGAGTATTATCACAAAAGAGGGAAGCCGTGAAAGATTTACCTTTTCCGGCAATGTCAAATATACACCTTCCGGTCAAAAACGGTATTTTGGTGAGAATCCGTGGGGCGAGGATTTTATTCTTCGAAGAATCTATGCCGATACAAGTGAAACCGGTTTCGCTTATACCGGTACCCGGGATGACACAACGGGAGTGGTTCCTCCCGATTTTCAAAGCTTTCGTGGTTGGAATACCGCTTCGGCTGGTCGTTCCAATTATCAGATTATCGGATTGGCAACACGCTTAACTCCCGAACAGAAACGTCAGCTCTGGATGCTTCAGCATCCAACCAATGAAATATTTAACGACCCGGACATCTATTGGGAAGGAACGTTAACCGGTCCGGTACCAGGGTCCTGGATCCCCATTTTGGGTGATGTTCTGGAAAGAACCACATTTATGCTGGCCGGAAAATATGAAAGATCCCAGTTTGCCTTTCCCCTTGGACCAAGAGAGGCTTATCTTGACTGGAACAGTCATCTGAAATTGACAACCCGTCTGTCATCCAAAACAAAATTGTCGTTAAATGCCATGTATGCCCGTGTTGAGTCCAATACTACCGGTTCTACTTCCACGGCAGGGGGAGCCCTTCAGGATAATTCCCAGCGGTTTGGCTTCCTGAATAACAATACACAATCAACAGCGCAGCAGGCCTCTCTTCTGGGATCAAATATTCCCCAGATGTTTAACAGAAGCCGCCTGATGTTCCTCGATCAGAATTGGCTTTTGGGCGGTATCAAGCTGAATCACAGTTTATCCCCCCGAGCCTTTTTTACTCTGGAAGCCCAGGCTACCTATCAAAGCCATGACGTCTACAGTTTCAGTGCGGATACATCCCGGGAAGACTCATGGTTTGAACTGGATTCTGGATTGTATGTGTTGGATTATCCCTCAATCGGAACGCCTTACGGTTCAACGAACTGGGGTAAAGACATTAATGACTATTTCTGGATTTATGGCGGTTTGCAGAATGTGGATTCTTCTTATACTATATCAACATCCCTTAAAGGTGATCTGAGAATGCAGGTCGGAAGAAACCATGAAATTGAAACAGGCTTCGTTTTTAATTATACATTTTCAAAAGTTTATGCAGGGACCTGGCTTCAGGCACGGAAAATGTATACAGTGGATACGTGGCAATACTATCAGATTCAACCCATTGAAGCAGCATTATACATACAGGATAAACTTGAATTTGACGGTTTGATCGCCATGGCCGGTTTACGGGCGGATTATTTTAATCCCATGAAACAATCCTACAGGGTTGAACACCCATTCGATCCGGATTTTGCCAATTTCTATAATCTGGTTTATGAATATCTGCCGGGTGCATGGGGCTCCTATGAACGGTGGGAGGTTTTCCGGGATATGCTGGACGATCCTCCGGGCTGGCCTTCCGAAGGAATAAAATCACAATTGAAACTCTCACCACGTCTGGGCGTTTCCTATCCCATCACGGTCGGAAGTAAAATGTATTTCAATTACGGACACTTTTATCAGAGACCTTCCTATGCCTTCCTTTATAACCAGTCACTTGCCGTGGATTATGCCAATATTCCTTCTCCCGAGTTGGCTATGGGTAAGACTGTTTCCTATGAATTTGGCTATGAACAGCAATTATTAAGGCAATTCCTCTTTAATATAGTGCTGTATTATAAGGATGTTAAAAATGATCCTCTGCCAAGGACCTATATCAATTACTGGCAGGATTATGCCATAACAAAATATCTGCCTGATGCATATTCCGATGTAAGAGGTATTGAATTAAGATTTGAGAAAAATTATGGCCGATGGTTCACATTTTGGGCAAATCTTGATTATATGCTGAGAAGCTGGGGGCAAAGCGGCGTGCGCTATGTTTATGAAAACCAGGTCACTGCCGGCGAAGCGACCCGTTCTGCCAACATTACAACGGTTGAATCCTATCCTAAAGCCGATATCAGTGTTACTTTTCACTCTCCTGAACGTTTCGGTTTCAGAGCACTGGGGCTTTATCCTCTGGGCGGCTGGAGCCTGAATTTCAGAGGAAATTGGCGTGACGGCGGGACAATTGTTATCAAGCAGGATATGGTGACCGGTGAACAGTTTAAAGCTGAAGTGGTGGATTATACAAATTTTGACGCCAAACTGAGCAAAAACTTTGTTCTGGGCGGATTGAATTGTGAATTCGGGATTACGGTATTCAACCTGGCCAATGAAAAACGTCTCAATATCAGCGGGATGAATGCATCCCAGTATACCATCTATCGTGAATCTCTGAAACTTCCCTTCGAGGAAGGTGAAGAACACGGTAATGATAAATGGGGTGAATGGGATAAAGAACATATCGATACAGGATGGTTTAAGGCTCCCATATTCCTTAATCCCCGCCGTATTGTTGCTAACCTTTCATTCAGCTTTTAAAAATCGGGGGATATATGAAACAAAAACTTTTAAAATATGCCTGGTGTTCTTCTCTGTTAATGATGCTCCTGATAGCACCGGAGCTTCAGGCCCAGAAAAACTTTCTGGGTCCGCCGCTCTTTCTAAATGTGAATGCCATAAATTTTACATTGAATAAAGTAAACGGAGAAGGACAATTTACAAATCAGTACAGCTGGATGCTGACGGGACTGGGACCGGAAAATACAGAAGAATGGTATTATCCTGCAGACACATGGCATTCCCAAAGCCTATTTCAGATCTATAATCCCATCTGTCCCGATGATAATGGGTTTACCAATCACAGGGGAGAGCATTTGATCACAACAGAAGCTCTACTTAATTCTGGAAGAAATGATTATTCATGGGAACGTCGCCGATACAGACCGCCCAATGTGACAATAGATGGTGTCAGACAGAATCAGGATTATACGTGGGATGTGGATCCGGATATCAGTTCTGATATTGTTGTGGAATGGGAGGACATTCTGCAGAATCACGGCATCAGGACCCGGGTTCAGATCTATGCTTTCAGCAATCCAAATCATCAGGATTATATCATATACAAAGCTACACACAAGTTTACGGGTGAGACCAAGAGACCCATTGAAAATCCTGTTGATTCACTGGATTTCTTTCCTTCCCAAACCGTGAATCTCTGGTGGCCTGTGGCGTTCAGTTTCGGTCCCAGCAAAGCCGGTGAATACATGGCTCATTCCGGCTTTTCCTATGAAGGTGTTGATGATCTGGATAGCTGGTTTTCCGCCCCGATTAAAAAAGCAACCTCTGCCCCCAGAGACAGTATGAAAATTGTGTATTACCGCGATGCCAAGCGGCAGGGCGGAGCAACATATCCCAATGGGAGTGCTGATGATACCGGTGATCCGGACAGGCAAACAGGACACTTGCACTCTCCGCAGATTCCAGGATACACACTCCTGCATTCTGCTAAAAATACTTTCAGTAAAGCGGCAGATGATACAGATCAACCCTATGCACTGCCACATGCCACTATTCAAAGGGATTTTTGGGGCAGGCGGGATCCCGGACTCAGGGATACATATATTGGTGAAGATGACAGGGGAAGATTTCCTCTGGATGCCATAACGGAAGGTTTTATACCCGAAACCGGTTATCTGTATGGTCCCATGCGCTTTGTTACCGTGGGTCCCTATGACCTGACCCTGGACCATGATCAGGAAATATATGATTCCCTGTGTGTGATCTATGCCATAGGTGTGGGCTCCATCTCATGGGAGATGGCCGATTCCGTGGGCCAGGCATGGTTTAAAGGTGAAATCACGGATGAAGATAAGCTGAATGCATTGCTGACAGGCCGTGACTCGCTGGCTGAAGTCATGGACAGAGCGTACTGGGCTTATATGAATGATTATAATGTCCCCGATCCGCCTCCGCCTCCGGATCTGGTGGTGACCAGTGATGCGGACAGAATTCTTTTGAATTGGTCTTATCCGGAAGAACGCTATTTCAAGGATCCGGATACAGGTGTTGATGACTGGTATGCGTGGCGCATTTATCGCAAAAGAGGGAGTGTAACGGTTGGTTCACCCTCAGAGCTGATTTCCAAAGAAAGATGGCAGATTATTTATGAAACAAACGACCGTACAGAGACAACCTATATTGATGATGATGTTGTCCGGGGTGTCTCTTATTTTTATGCCGTTACCGCTGTGGATGACGGCAGTCAGAATACGTTCGGACTTAATCCCGGCGAAATGCTGGAGAGTTCCCGCTTTGCCAACCGCTCCCAGCTTCCCGCAATTCCCTTTAAAGCGGGATTGGCCACGTCCAAGCAGGTAAGAGTTGTTCCCAATCCTTATACAATCGATGCCGGTGTTCTGAATTTCCCCGGAGCCAGTAATCAACTGTTATTTGCTCGGCTTCCCTATAAGTGTAATCTGACGGTCTATACGGAAAGCGGTGATGAAGTAGTAAAAATTGATCATATCGGAACAGATCAGGAAGTCTGGGATCAAAGGACCGATACGAATCAGTTCATTACAACAGGGATTTATATCCTTGCCGTCCGGGATGCTGAAGATGTTGACGGAAAAAAACTGGATGACCAGTATGTTAAATTTGTGGTTATCCGATAAGAGAACAGGTGAAATTATGAAAAAATCAATACGATATACCCGATGGTTATTACCCTTGATCCTTATCGGCCTCTTACTGCCCGCATCGTCATCTGCAGTGGAGAAAAAAGCACAGGTCGGGTACCGTTTTCTTGAACATCCTGTTTCGGCTGCGGCTTTAGGCCGGGGTGATAACGGGATTCTGGGCCTCACCGGTGCTGAAAGCGTTTTCTCCAATCCCTCTGCCGTCGCCTGGATGCCCGGTAAGGCTGATATGAATCTGTCAAGGACTCTTTGGATTGCCGATATGGGTTATAATGCTATCAGCGGTGCTGTAAAAGGTCCCATGAATTTATTCTTTGTTCTGGATTATATGTCTATGGATTATGGGGATTTTTACGGAACAATACGTGCAGAAAATGAACAGGGTTTCACTGAAACAGGTGTTTTCTCACCTGCAGCCTGGGCTGCCGGTTTTACTGTTGCACAACGGGTCAGCGACCGTTTCTCCTATGGAATACGTATAAAGTATGCCTATCAGGAACTGGGAAATCCGTCAGTGGCCACCGCCGGTTCAAATCTCAGTGATACGGCACTTGTTATCATCAAAAAAGAGTACTCTCATGGTGAACCGGCACTTGATATTGGAACAACCTATTCTTTCGGGTTCTATGGAATCCGATTTGGTGCGGTCATTCAGAATTTTTCCCGTGAAATCCAGATTGAACGTGAAAAATTTCCCATGCCCTTCAGGGTGGGATTTAGTGCCGATATGGATCTAATGACCCTGATGGCTCCGGATTTAACGGAAATGCACTCCCTCCGTCTGGGTGTGGAATCCATTCATCCCCGGGATTTCAGAGAACGTCTTAAACTGGGACTAGAATATTCCCTTCAGGATATGTTTATTGCACGAACCGGCTATTTGCTTAATTATGATGAACGGGGGTTGACTGCCGGTGTGGGTATTAAAACCAACCTTGGAGGGACACAATTTGAATTCAATTACGGCTTTCAGGAATTCGGCCGGTTTAAAAGTGTGCATACTTTCAGTGCGGGATTCGGGTTTTGATTTGTTGTAAATTCCTGTAAATCCGGGAACCAAATGCATCGAAAGGTCCGTCTATGCTTATCAGAAATGTACGATTGATTGAAAATACAGAACAGCCGGTGGATGTACTATTAGAAAAGCGTCTTATTAAGAATATTTCACCGGCTAATCCTGAAAATAGCGATGGTTTTGACGGAAATGGACTTTTTCTCGTTCCCGGATTTACGGATATACATGTTCATGGGGCCGGTGGAGCGGACTTTAGCTGTGGTGATGAAGCAGGTATTATAATGGCTGATAAAACTCTAGCCCGAATGGGAACAACATCATACCTTGCTACGACCTTTTATCTCCCGGAAGGTCCAAACAGTCATCTTGATTTGCTTCGTGAGCTATACCGCTCCGGCCGGTGTCCGGGCATGATGGGTATTCATCTTGAAGGACCCTTTATTTCTCCTGCCAAAAAAGGGGGTATCAACGAGAATAAAATCAGTCCCTATTCAAATAAAGTATTGGATGATGTCTTTTTATACTGCGGTGAAGCTCTAAAAATGATGACCATTGCACCGGAAATTGATCACACAAATGAATTAATCACTACATTAAAAAAACACGGTGTTATTCCTGCCTTTGGTCATACGGATGCAACGGCTGAACAGACGCGGCAGGCGCTGAAGAACGGTATTAATCATGTAACCCATATCTGTAATGCCATGCGTCCAATTCATCACCGGGAACCAGGGCCGTTGCCTGAAATATTTGATTCAAATGCCACGGCACAAATCATTGCGGATGGTGTTCATCTTTCTTCTCGAATGGTTCAATTTCTTTACAAAATGCTGGGTATTGACAGATGTATCTGTATAACGGACGGAATGCTCAGCAGCGGACTTCCTGATGGGGAATATATCTATCAAGGATATCCCTTTTATGCAAAAAACGGTGAAGCCCGCTATATCCATGATGACGGACTAATCGGTACATCCCTGAGTGTTTCCAATATTGCCCAACGGTTTATGACTTATACTAATTGCGCTTTTCCGGTTGCCCTTAAAACCGTTACAGAAACCCCGTGCCGGGTTGTAAACCGCTATCCGGATTATGCTTACATCAGAGAAGGTTCCCCTGCCGATATGGTTCTGACAGATGATTCATTCCGGATTTCTGCTGTATGGAAAAATGGTGTAATGGCGTTTCCGGAATAAATAATAATCCTCTCCTTATCAATAAACTCAATTTTGTAACTATTTTTACAGCTTTGCTCTTATTTACAGATTAAAAATGAGGTATTATTATGGTACACAGCTACCCTGAACTCAATGAAGAAGTCCGCAGACTGATGGAAAAATATGGTAAGGAAAGTCCAAAAGTTATGCAGGCTTTTGCTCAGCTTCATGAATCAAGCTTTGCAAACGGAGTTTTAAGCTCAAAAATTAAAGAATTGATTGCCCTGGCAATCGGTATCAGTGTCCGTTGTGACGGCTGTATCTCTTATCATGTCCATGATGCTCTGGAAGCAGGTGCAACCCGTGAAGAAATTGTTGAAACCATCGGTGTGGCAATTCTTATGGGCGGTGGTCCGGCAGTTGTTTACGGATCCCAGGCTTTAAAAGCATTGAATGAATTTGAAGATAAAGGTTTGAATGCCTGATTCTGAAGCTTAATAACTAAAAAGGGAGACAATTGTCTCCCTTTATATATTTCATTGAATTTTTATATAATTTGCGTATCTATAGAAACGGCATAACCTCCAATCCACAATTCTACATTTGAATCTGCACCATTTTTCAGAATTACATGAATATCCGATGGCCGTTTTAGAGAATCACCCTGACGAAAAAGCATTGTATCCGATTTCAATACATTATAATGTATCAGATAAGCGGCAAGGGCACCGGAAGCAGTACCGGTCGCCGCCTCTTCCAGAATGCCTGCTGCCGGAGCAAAATTCCGGCAGGTTGCATGATATTTTTCGTCATCTAAAGAAAAGACATGATAGCCAATGGCATTATTCCTGAGACTGATATCTTTTATCTGTTCAAAATCGGGATTAAGCAACATGAGGATCTTTTTGTTCTTAACCGGTATGATAATATCCCACAGGCCGGTATTCACCATTTGAACAGGTAAGGATGCATTCAGTTTATCGGTATGAATTCCAAGTGAGCGGGCAATTGTTTCTGAATCGATTACTGAACCGAATTCTGGGAGAGGTTGCCTGATAAAAAACAGACCCTGATTAAAATTATATCTGAATTGAATAAATCCGCCCTTTGTCTGAATCGTTCCGGCAGTTCTTTTTAATCGATTTGAATTTTTAAGATAATAGAGTGCTGCCAATGTGGCATGTCCGCAAGCGGGAACCTCAAGGGAAGGAGTAAAATAACGAAAAGTGAAATCGGCTTCATGTGAATGTGAAATAAATACAGTTTCGGAATAAGCGGCTCTTTTTGCAATATCCTGCATTTGACCGGCTGTCAATCCATTGCTGTCTGGAACAACCCCTGCAGGATTTCCTCCGTGTGGATGCTTGGAAAATGCTGTGTATGCTATGAGTTTGCAAATTTTGGTATTCATGCTTACAGTCTTAAAGACATTTAATGTGCTGCCTATGTCAACAGTCGACAGTCCCCGAACGTCAAAAGTCGAAAGTCATATTGAGTATCGAGTTTTGAGTATTGAGTATTGAGTATTGAGTCATAAGGACAAAACGTGACAAGTAACGTATGACAAGATGATTGGTTGACCAGCCATTCAATTCAGAATTAAGAATTCATCATTCCCATCCCGGCTACCGGCTGCCAATTATCAACTCACTTTCTTTTCAGGCTTGTATTGAATAAACGGTGGAATAATTTTTTCTCACCGGATGATTGGGGAAAGTACCCTTCCTGAACAGCTCTAACGTCGCTTACAGAAACAAAAGCCAGCGGATTGTGTTTTCTGACGAGATCCATGACCATTTGCTGATCTTTCCGCTTAATAATGGAAAAAATCAACCGTACATGCCCGCGCATTCCTTTTGCGGCAAGGCTTGTTGTTCCGATATTCATTTTTTGAATTTCCGAAATCAGATCATCTGCATCATTTTGTGTTATGATCCGTAATGCCACCACTCCCATGGCAAGGCGTTCTTCTATGAACATACCGATAAAATTACCCAGAGCAAAACCGGTTGCATAAGCAACATAGTTTACCCAGTTGGACAAATTCTGAATAATCTGACTGATTGCAACAAGCCAGATCAGAACTTCAAAGAATCCCAGAAGGGGTGCCAGAATTTTCATCCCCCGGGATACAAGGATTATCCGGAGTGTTCCGATTGAAACGTCAATAATCCTGGCCAGAATAATGGCAAATGGTAAAAGAACATACGATGTTAAAATCTGATGGTCCGCAAAGAATTCTGTCATTTTAATACCTCCGCTTAAAGTTATAAATGTTTCACGATAGAGAAAACAGATGTTTAAAGTCTGTTAAACAATAATAATTTTGTAAATTGGAAATACGGGATGAACTTTTTAATCCTGTATCATATTATATGAACCTTAACCGGAGAAACCGGAATGAACAAAATGATTCGTATCCTTCGTCTGAGTAACGAAATTGAAGCACAAATTCTGACAGAAGCTCTGGACAGAGAAGGTATTCCCCACAGGATCCGTTCTTTTCATGACACAGTTTATGACGGTCTTTATCAGATGCAAAAAGGGTGGGGACAGCTTGAAGCACCGGAGGAATTCAGCAGTCAGATTATTGAACTCGCCAATGAATTATTGGAAAGAGATTAAGTTTTTCCCGGTCAGAAAAAATTCTTTATTCATACAATAAAGATCGCTATACTTATCTGAACATAAATATACAAGGGGAGATGTATGAAGATACTGATCATATATGCATCTCAACACGGCACAACAGAGAAAGTTGCCGAGTTGTTGGCTGAATCTTTTAAAAATTATGATGTTAAAACCGTAAATATTCGTGATAATACCCTTCCTCCCTTAAATGATTATGATACAATTTTAATCGGAGGATCCATCCATGCAGGGCGGATTCAGGGAAAAATTAAGAAATTCTATACCCAAAATATGGACATTCTTCTCACAAAAAAGATTGGCTTGTTTCTCTGTTGTATGGAAAAGGATAAAAAAGCTTGGGATGAATTCGAAGTTGTTTATCCTGAAGAATTAAAAAAACATGCAATTGCCCATGGATGTCTGGGAGGTGAATTTCTCTTTGATAAAATGAACTTCTTTGAAAAATTCATTATTAAGAAAATATCCGGTAATGATGAAACAATATCCCAAATAGATTTTGAGGGAATTAAAAATTTTTCTGATCGAATCAAAACAAACTAAACAGTATTTATCTTTCCTAAAATTCAAGTATAAACTAATACCGTTTATATATTTACTAGATTCTTTATAGAAGTAAGGAGTATATCAGGTTTATCCGGAATTATTTCCATTTCAATTGTATTAATTTCATAACCCGTTTTAAACTCTGCAGGTAATTTTACATAATCTTTTTGGGTGGTAATGAATGATTTGCTTTCTGTTTTTATGAGTCTGCGGATTCGTGACGGGGTATAGTGTACATGATCAGGGAATGGTATGAAAAACCGTGGCGACAGCCCAAGTATTTTCATGGTTTCCAAAAACCTGTCCGGTTTAGCTATTCCGCAAAAGGCTGTTATATCCTTATTCTTATCCCTGATTTTTTCTGAGAGGGAATAGCTGAATTCAAAAGAAATAATATGACTTTTTTCCTGGAGAAATGATTTGACATCAGATGATGCCATCTTTTCCAAAAATATAAAATTGGCTTCTTTCAAACGTTTCAGAGAGTCCCGAAGGTCACCGAACGGATAATATCCCGCTTCTGTTCCTTTGAAATCTTTTTTAAAAATCAAAACATCCAAATCTCTGCGGAGTCTGCGGTGCTGAAAGCCGTCATCCAGCAGAATAATCCGGGGTTTATATTTGTCTTCAATGTATCTGGCACCGGTGTATCTGTCTTCACACACAATAACCGGTATATCGGGCAGGAGCTGTTTAAGCATTAATGGCTCATCACCGTATTTGCAGGCTTCTGATACAGAATCATTCTGATTGATAATTTCATGAAGCCCCTTTGATTTCCGTCCGTAACCCCTGCTCAGAATTGAAAAGGAAATATTCTGCTGATAGAGGAGCCGGGCAATATAATGGGTAAGGGGAGTTTTACCCGCACCGCCTATTGTAAGACTGCCTGTAGAAATTACCGGTGTCCGGACCTTATGGGATGCTTTTTTACCCGTATTATAGCGGTCATGTCTTTTTCTAATAAAATAATCCGCTATTTGATTATAGCTGATCATCCCTGCAAATCCTGAAGGATAAGTTCAATAATCTTATCACTGCTGTGATCAACCCGAAGCTGGGATACCTGTTTTGCTATCTGTGTTTGTTTAATTGTTCTGTGAGAAAATGTCAGCATCTGGGACTGGATTTCACGGGCTAGCCGTTCAGCCGTGAATTCGTGCTGCAGTAATTCCGGAACCAGCGATTGTCCGGCCAGAATATTGATCATACCGATAAAGCGCATTTTTGTCAGCCGTCTTCCCAAATGATATGTTAAACCGGCTGCTTTATAAAAAATGACCATGGGTTTATTGTGAATGGCTGCCTGAAGGCTGGCCGTACCCGAACAGACTGCAATAACCCGTGAATTTGCCATCAGACGGTTAACATCACCTGAATAGACAGGAATATTAAATCCTTGAAATAAATTCTTCCACAATTCGCTTTCAATTGACGGGGCTTTCGAAATTACAAACTGCCAGGATGGGAATTTATCTTTCAATATCCTGACGGTTTCCTTCAAAATGGGCATGTGCCTTGATAATTCCTGTTTTCGGCTGCCCGGAAGAAGACTGACCAGCGGGAGATTGGGATCAATATTCAGTTTCAGTGACTCAATGGGCGGATAGGTCGTGGAAAAGATTTTATTGGCAAGGGGATGACCGGCAAATGTGGCTTTAATGCCGAATTGTGAAAAATACCGCTCCTCAAAAGGGAATATGGTGAAAAGATGGGTCACGTATTTTTTAATTTGCTTATTGCGTTTTGCCTTCCATGCCCAGGTTTGCGGTGCTATATAGTAAAAAACTGGTATTTTCTTTTGGTGTGCCCATTTAGCAATTTTCAGATTAAAACCGGGATAATCAATGAGAAGGATGGCATCCGGTTTCCATTGACGTATTGCATTTTTGACTGTTTTGAACATTTTTCTGATAAAGGGAATATTCATAAGGATTTCATAAAATCCCATAAAACCTGTATCCCGGGAATGAAATAAAAGATCCGTTCCTTCAGCGGCAATCTGATTTCCACCGATTCCGAAAACACGGCATTGCGGATATTTATTTTTTAAAGCATGAACAATTTGTGATCCCGGTTCATCGGCAGAATGGTCTCCTGCAATAATGCAGAAAGACCGGATATCTTTTTTTATTGAAATGTTATCTGTCATATTTATGAAATTTCAGAATACTTATTATGGTGGGCCATGACAGCGTTTTGGATCTGTATGGCTAATTCAAGAGCCCGGTATCCATCAAAGCCGCTGACAAGAGGGGGAGAATTTTCACTGCAGGATCGTGCAAATTCACAGAGTTCAGCCCGTAAGGCATTACCTTTTTCCGCTATAAGCCGGGTATAGCGGAATCCCTTTTCGAAATTTTCCGGAATATTCACCATAATCCGTTCACTGTCTTTCTGATTATCAGATGTGTTGTCTTCTATTTTATACAAATCTGCTGTTTGGTCCATAAAATCAACGGATACAAAACCATTCGGCTGAAAAAACCGCATTTTCCGCATTTTTTTTGGTGATATGCGGCTGGATGTAAGATTTGCAACCGAACCGTTTTGAAATTCAATACGGGCGTTGACGATGTCGGTTTGTGGAGAAAGAACCGGTGATCCCGAGGCATGAATATTCCTGACCGGATTTTTTATGACGTGAAGAAGGATATCAATATCATGTATTAATAATTCCATGACAACTGGAACATCTGTTCCTCTGACCGGATTAAATTGTCCAAGACGGTGTGATTCAATAAAAAGGGGTTTTAGTGAAAACTGTGATATGACTTTCTGATAGATGGGATTAAACCGCTCAATAAACCCTACGGTCAGGTAAGGACCTTTTTCTCCGGATAAAGAAAGCAATTCCTCTGCCTGTTCCAGCGTTTCGGTAAACGGTTTTTCAACAAAGGCATGTTTACCTGCCAGTAGGGCTTTTTTTGCAATTTCATAGTGGGAAATGGTTGGAACTACCACATCGGCAATATCACACCGGTCAATGAGTTCATCATGTGAACAGGAGGGAATACCATACTTAACGGGAATATTTTCCTGTTTTTCCGGATCAATATCGCAGAACCCGACGACCTCAATATCCGGAATTGCTAACCAGTTCTCAAGATGGTAAGTGCCAAATTTCCCAACACCAAAAAGACCGATCCGGATTTTTTGTTTTGTATTCACGGTTGGAATTTAAAATAAAGGCACATTAAAACAAATTTGAAATGATCAGGGAAGCTGAGATACGGCAGAATGCAGGTCATTTATCATGAATGATTGGAAAGGGACCAGCTTTTTAATGACTGAGCCGTCTGGTTTGTATACAAGAATCCCGGGACCGTTGTTCAGGGTCCCCAGGGGAATATCCAGTAAATTTGCCGCTACGCCGAAAGCATCGGCATACAGTGGGGATGTTGGTTTATATGTATCGCGGAAAGACTTCACCTTGACAATATCCTCATCAAGACATATAAAAAAGAAACGTCTTTTTGAAGATTTTTCATTTTTCAGCAGATCATTGACATCTTTAAACCACGAATTCAGGGAAAGATCATCCGTCCTGAAAAATACCAGAACAACACCATATCGCGGAGCATCAGGTTTCAGTAAACGGGGTTCGCCTACATAATCCCGAAGATAAACGTTTTTATTATCCAGTGTACGCAAAACAACATCCGGAACGGCATACAGGCTGACTGTAAACAAAAGAATACTCAGAAATGTTATGGCAGTTTTTCTCATAATGTCTAACCCTTATATCCTAATATACAATCAGATATTCTTCAGGTCAAAAGGTTTCAGGCTTATTTTGATTATTGTGACGAAAATAAGCGTAAACCGGCGCACCTGTAAGAATAAGAATACCGGCAGCCAGAACACCGCTTACGGGATATGCTTTAAAGGTGCCGTACAGGAGCAATACCTGAAAGATAATGGAAAGCCATGCCATGAGTTTCCATGTGGGAGAGTGATATGACGGTTGATAATCCTCTCTCTTTTTTAACCAGAAAATGGATGCATAGACCAACAAATTTTGAAGGATATACGAGAGTGTGAAATATCCCAGAAGATTTCCAATTCCTCCGGGTGTAAAGATTAGAATAACCGCAATAGAGGATTGAAGGATTATGGATGTGTAGGGAGTGCCGAAGCGTGGATGCAACTTTCCGAATAAACTAAAAAAAAGTTTGTCCCGCGCCATGGCATACTGAATTCTCGGTTGAACCATTATACAGGCATTTGTTGCTCCCACCATGGAAATAAAAGCTGCAATAGCCAGAAAGCCTCCGGCAAATGCAGCAAAGAGCGGAAGATAACGGAATGGATTGGCGAAGCCGCCCGAAATTGCGATAAGCACATCATGAGGAACGATGGATCCTGTTGCAAAGGATACGGCTGTATAGGTTAAAGTAACAAATATGGTACTTCCGATCAGAGCTCTTGGAAGTGTTTTGTGAGGATCTTTCACTTCTCCGGCCATATATAGAATATTGGGAAATCCTGCATAGCTCCAGACCGTACCTGACACACCGGCAATTAACAGGGCTATCCAACTTCCTGTCGTACCGTCACTGATGCTTTGCGGAATAAAGAAAAGGTTATTGGATTTTATAAATCCCATTCCGATAAAAGCCAGCAGGATTAAAGGGGATATTTTCAGAATTGTCAGTACGATCTGCAGACGGCCGCCCTGTCGCACACTCCGCACATGAACGGACGTGAGTATTAATATGATTAAAATTGCAAAGATGCGGGTCCAAATTGAATCGGTCAGTACGGGAAAAAAGATATCCAGAGCGGCAACCGATGCCATGGCTAATATAGTAATGGATGGTGTGTCACTGGTCCAGAAAACAGTCCACACGTAAAGAAAACCAAGAAATGGACTTCCGGCCTTCTGGAGATAAAGGTATCCGAAACCCTGCCTGGGATAGGCAGTTCCCATTTCACTGAGTAAAAATATCTGCGGAAGCCAGATCAGTCCGCCGATAAACCATGCCAGAACAGCCATCAACGGACTTCCGGCAGCCTGCTGGACTATGGGAAGGTTTATAAAAACACCGGAACCGATAACCGTTCCAATTATGATTCCCAAAACATGACTCATTCCAAGTTCACGGCGAATACCTGTCATTTATCCTCCCGGCTGGTTAAAATACTGAATAGAATTTCCAATTTATCCGTTAGAATTAAAAACATTTTTTCCTGTATCCTTACTCTGTTCTTTCGGCTAAGATGAATCAGGTGTCATTTTATGAACACTCTTGTAAGATCACGTGTTTACTTTCTTTTAATTGACCTGTGGGATTCTTTAAATTTCAGTACTATGAGAAAAAAATGAACGAACGAAGCCGAATTGAAATAAATCTGGATCATTATGATCATAACATCCGCGAGCTTAAGCGGTTTTTGCTCAAAGATAAGGCATTCATGCAAATCGTTAAAGCGGATGCATACGGGCACGGCGCCGTGGAAATTTCACGGGAAGCGGAAAAGCTGGGCGCTTCCATGCTGGGCGTTGCCAACAGCGAAGAAGGTAAACTGCTCAGACTGCACGGTGTAGAACTGCCCGTTCTTGTTCTTTCACCCTCACTGCCTGAAGAAATCCCCGATATCCTTGAATACAATTTAACTCCGGTTGTCTGTTCACTGCCCTTTACAGGAGTTTTAAATACCCTGGCACTTGAAAAAGGGAGGAAGATTCCGGTCCACATCAATATTGATACGGGCATGGAAAGAAGCGGTGTCCGGTATGATGTAGCAGAAAAATTTATAAACAGTATAAAAAAACTTCAGGGACTTAAGATCGAGGGGATTTTTACCCACTATGCTGCCAGTGAAAGTGATCCGGAGTTTTCTGCTTATCAGTTGGAACGGTTTAAAAAAATCCTGGAGACGCTACATTTCTCTCCCGATTGGATTCACGTTTCCAACAGTTCTGCCCTGGTAAATATTCCCGATGATATCAGCAATCTTTCCCGGATAGGGCTGCTATCCTATGGAATTTACTCTCACGAATCCCTATGCGGCAGAATTGATCTGAAGCCGGTTATGACATTTAAAAGCAGGATTTCCTATATAAATGAGGTGAAAAAGGGTGAATCCGTCGGTTACAACCGGACCTATTTTGCGCCGAAGGATATCCGGTATGCCGTTATTCCTGTCGGGTATGCAGACGGATACGACTATCTTCTGTCCAATAAAGGGAATGTTCTGGTGAATGGAATAGTTTGTCCGGTTATCGGGAAAGTCAGCATGGATATGACGGCTGTTGATATCACGGAACTTGAGTCTGTTCATACAGGGGATGAAGTTATTGTATTTGGCGATGAAAAACCGGAAATACGAATTGAAACCCTGTGCCGAAGTTTCGGCGGATCTGCTTATGAAATGCTTTGCCAGACAGGCCGTCGGGCAAAACGGTTTTATATGAGGGGAGCAGATATTGTTAAAGCAGTTCCTTTATCCAGACGGGAGTTTGTTTCGTCTGATTACGATTCAAAAGAACTTTCCCGTGTGATTGAATCGGCAATCCGGGAAAAGACCGGCAATATGGATGTTGCCCGCATGATTTTTAATAATGTCCTTGAGAGACTTTTCAGAGAGGATTCCCGTCCTCTTTTTCACAGGCATCATTTTTATCACAGACTCGTCTTCTCCAGGCCGGAAGATCCGGCCCTTGCCAAAGATTATTACCGTATTGATACGGAGCTGTCTTTCCGAAAACAATTGATCCGGGATTATTTTATAATTGCCTGTGCTTCCAATGAAGAGATGCTGGAACGGTATTTCCAAAGGGAAGATGTAGAGTACCGGTGGCTGCTTGACGGCTCTCTGACCCTTGATGAACAAAGTTTTTTCATCAAGTCGGTCCGGATCAATGATCTTGAGTTGAATCATGCCAGCCAGGTGGATGATCGTTGTCTTGAAGTCGTTTGTCAGCACGGGAAATTGAAAAAAATGATCGGGGAACAGGTTCAATTTACCATCAATACCCGAACCTATTATCCCCGGTCATCCCATCAGCTTACTGTTTTTGTAACGGGAATGACCAAAGGAGCGGAAATCTGTGTCGATTACAACGGACTGATCTCCAAAATGGATATCGTACCATTTTTTCCAGGCGGTCAGCCGGAAATCCATCATGATAAAGGATTGGTTAAAATCACCACGCCCGAGGATGCATGGCTGTTACCGGGAAGCGGGGTGGTTTTTGCATTTTGATAATAATAAAAAATACGGACAACCTCTTTCACTTAATCCTGTCCATCCTCCCAGGAGGAATGTTATGACAGAACTGAAAAAAATTGATGGCGGCAGGATTCTGGATGTAGCCTGCGGCGGGGGACACACGGCTGTGGAAGTCTGCCGGGAATTAAATAGCTGGGATCATGTGACCGGCGTGGATCTGCGGGGTAAGCTGAAAGAGGAATTCCTGATGAAATTCCCGGAGGGAAAGGCTGACTTCATTGAGGGGGATGTACGGAATATCTTAGACAGCGGAAACGTGTTTGATACAATCCTTCTGGGATTTTCTCTGCATCACCTGCCCAGGGTGGATGAATTATTGACGGATATGGCAGGGATAACAACTGAGAAGGGACAACTGATTATACTTGAAATGTTTAATGACAAGCTGACTCCTGCACAGGATATTCAAAAACGGGTCCATGAATTGGCCGGACGGCTGGACCGTCTCCGGGGAGAATATCATGCCCCGGTTCTGAGTCGGAATGAAATTAATGCCTGTGTAGAAACAGGAGACATGTGGCACATTGTTCATGTTGAGGATGACCATACGGAAAACCTGTCCAACGATCTGTATAAAATTGTCGAAACCGGTGAAAAACTGAAGCAAATCGCTGGCGCTGCATATAAAAACCGGATTCCGGAATCAGTCTTGACTGAAATAGAAAGTCTGATTGACGAAGCGAAAGAAACGGGTATGTCCAGTCCGCCGTTCAGGATGATAATAGCTAAGAGAGTTCTGAGTTCTGAGTGATGAGTGCTGAGTTGAGTTTTGAGTTGATAGTTATGAGTATTGAGTTAGAGTATGCGTGTAAGGACATATCAAGAGGCTGAAAGTCTAAATTCAATGTCTGAAACTGAAAGATTTTTTTGACTGTTTTATTTTTGGTTTAAAAGGAGAAAAGTTCTTGTAATAGTATAGTTTCTTTTCAACTTATTTAAAAAGATATGCATGTATTTGAAATACTTTCATCTCATATCGTCTTACGAATATCTCTATTTCAAGAATATATTAATTATAATATTAATTTGACAAATACAATCCCAGACGGTAAATTTCCCCCGGGGTGGGGGAGCTTGTTTAAACAAAATCCTATATTAGTTTTACTTATTATCTTGCTACGTAAAAAGTAGGCGGTAGCCAGTAGCCGGTAGCCGGTAGCCGGCAACTCAGCACTTCCCGAACCGCTTCGCTTATCGGGATCTCCGCTTCGCTCCGACAGAACTCATCACTCATCACTCAGAACTCATATAATCGTATGTTCCAATAAGATATGTATTCCAATACCGATAAGGATTACGCCTCCGATTACATCCGCCCACCGACTGAAATGGCAGCCAACCCTGCATCCGATAAGAACCCCCAGGAATGAAAGAATAAATGTAATACTTCCAATCATCAGGACCGCTGCTAAAAGATGGATATCCAGCAAAGCAAAACTGATTCCCACAGCCAGCGCATCAATGCTTGTGGCAATGGCCAAAAACAGGAGGGTACGCGTTTCGAAATGATTTGTTTTTTTACTATCCGGAATTTCGTGAAAGGCTTCCCATATCATTTTCAGTCCGATAAACACCAAGAGTCCAAATGCTATCCAATGATCGATGTGTTCAATGGATTCTTTAAATCCAAAAGCAGCATACCATCCGATAACAGGCATTCCTGCCTGAAAAAATCCAAATGTCAGCGCCATTTTAAATGCTTTTTTGAAATTTGGTTTTTCCATGCCCAGACCGCCGGAAACGGATACTGCCAGAGCATCCATGGCCAGTCCGATTGATATGAGTATTAACGCTGCAAAAGACATCTGTTCTCCATTTTCGGGCTTGAATCTAAAAGATTTCCGGGAAAACTCAAAGTTTCGTCACTTTTTTTCCGTGTATACTCTAAATTTATGATGATGAAAAAGATACTTAAAACAACATTGTTTGGATCGGCCTGCATTCTTTTATTTACGGGAATTGCATTGAGCAGTAATTCATACACCATTTCCGGAAAAGCCCCTGCCGGATCGTCCGTAACGCTGTTTGGCCGGGACACAGTTCTTTCTGTCAGTCTTACAGATGAAACGGGACGGTATGAGTTCATACTGAAAACTCTGCCGGGCAGACCGTCTGTCACCTGCAATAAAATTGGATATGTCACCAGCGGCCGGATGGGTGTAAAAATTCAAAATAGAATTATAAACAGTCCCGATTTTGATCTTAAGCCGGTTAAATCACAGCGAAAATCGGTGAGTGCCTGGATCAGCACGCCTGTTTTCCCAGAAGGTACAGAGAGTTTTATTAATAATTCGGAAGTCTTTGACAACATATCTCCCATGGCTTACCGGATTATTGATGATGGCCGCATGCACTGGAATATGGGAACGGATTCACGGGCTGTTCGTGAAGCGTCACGAAAGGCCGAAATCCCTGTGTATCCTTCGCTGGGAGCGGATTACCGTTCGGAAATTGTACGAAATATGATACAAGATCCGGATATCCGGGATGAACAGATACACAGAATAACCCAGCAGATGCTCTGGTTCGGGTTTGAAGGCGTGGATCTGGACTTTGAAGGGATTGATCCGGCCGACAGGGAAATGTTCAATGAATTTATTCAACAGTTGGCTGATACATTACACCGATATGGTCTGGTTCTCTCTGTGACGCTACAGCCGAAAATGGTTCCCGAAGGGGGTCAGGATTACAAAGCTATCGGAAAAGCAGCAGATATTGTCCGGATTATGTGTTATGACAATCACTGGGGAAAAAATATACCGCCCCATCACTCCGAATATGCATGGGTTCGAAGAATCATGAGTTTTGCCGTCAGTGAGACGGGAGGCATTCCTCCTGAAAAACTCATTATGGCCCTGCCCCTGTATGGACACCGGAACAGGGTGGATGGGTCATCGGCACTTTTCTGGATGGAAGTTGTGAGTATTCTCAGAGAAGCCGGTTTGCCCGAGTCTCACGTGAGACGGGATGAACATGACCTTCCGTATTTTTATATTCAGGGTGAACCGGTATACTTTGAAGACGGACTCAGTGTTCAGAAAAAACTGGAGATTGTTGATGAACTGGGATTGCAGGGTGTGTGTTTCTGGCGCCTGGGACAGGAAGATCCAAACCTGTACCGTTTTATCGATGCCTGGCTGAAAGGAGAGTGATATGTGCGGACGTTTTGCTCTTGATTTTAATAAAGAGGTCGTTATTGAAGAACTGGATGGGGGAGACTGGTTCGAATACCGTTATCCCCTGAACCTGCCCCGGTATAATGTGGCTCCGCTCCAGTTTGCCCCTGTAGTGTTCCGGGAAGAAAAAAGATATATTGTTGATGCTTTTCGTTGGGGACTCACACCCAAATGGGCTAAAGATGAAAGTTTTGCTCCCCGTATGATCAATGCCCGGCTTGATACACTCCGGGAGAAACCGGCATACCGGAATCTTACGGTACACCACCGGTGCGTTATCCTCACCAGCGGGTATTATGAATGGCAAAAAACCTTATCTTCAAAACAGCCCTGGTATATAAAGGGGTCACACAGTCCTGTTCTTCCTCTGGCAGGATTGTGGGATGTATGGACAACGCCGGAACAGTCACCCCTCTATACTTTTACGATCATCACGAAGAACGCTGACAGCAATATCCGTTTTATTCACGACAGGATGCCCCTTATATTGGATCAGACAATGCTCAGACCGTGGCTGGACGGGAGTATTTCAATCAATGATCCGGGTGTTACCATGAATGAGACTGTTTTTTATCCTGTATCCTCTGTTGTGAACAATGCTCAAAATGATCTGCCTGCCTGTGTTGAAAGGATTCAAGTCTAATGAAGTCCAAACGCTCTTTATGGATTGAATTTTTCGTATTTTTTATCATACTTCCCCTCCTTATTATCCCGTTTAACAGTATTGTCGGGCGCTTTATCATTCCCGTACTGCTGATTACGGCATTTATCATTTACAAAATTCTTAAAAACGATGAGACATTCGACAATTCCGCTTTGTGGAAGGGCAATTTCTCCCGGAAGGAATTACTCAGGATCATTTTGAAATTTTTTCCCGGTCTCATTCTTCTGAGTCTTTTCACCAAATTTTTCCTGCCCGATCTTTTTCTGGCGTTTCCCAGGCAGGTTCCTTTATTCTGGATAATGGTGATGATCATGTATCCTCTTGTTTCCGTGTATCCGCAGGAACTGATTTTCAGAACATTTATCTTTCATCGGTATCAGACCATATTTCCCCGGAAGTATCTCATGATAACGGCCAGTGCGTTTTCATTCGGACTCTATCATCTTTTTTTTAGTAATTGGATAGCACCGGTTCTGAGCCTGGGAGGTGGTTTCCTTTTTGCCTGTACATTTTACAGAACCCGTTCAACAGCCGCAGCATCCCTTGAACATGCCCTCTGGGGGGATCTGATCTTTACCGTGGGACTGGGGATGTATTTTTATGGGGGGAATATTTGAGTAGCCAGTAGCCTGCCCCGTGAAATACGCTCCGCTTATTTCACAGGGGTCAAAAGTCAAAAGTCCACTGTCAACTGATCAAATTCAATCATTCTTCATTCAATTCATCATTCATCATTCTATTCAGAATTAAGAATTCAGAATTCCCTGGCTACCGGCTACCGGCTACTGATTACCGGCTACCGGATCAATATGAACCGTTGCCTCAATATCCAATTCCTGGCGGATATGGTTTTCCAGTTCATCGGCGATTTCATGTCCCCGTTTCAGTGTCCACTCTCCGGGTAACTCAATATGCATTGTCATCTCCCGGTGTGTGCCATACTCATGCATGTGAATGTGATGGATGTTTAATTCTTCTTTGCAAATGATTTTTCCGATTTGACGGACTTTTTCTATTATTTTGGTTGAGGGTGGGTTGCCCAAGAGCCTTGAAGAAGCATCACGGATTATTTCATAAGCAGAATAAAGGATCATCAGTGCGACCAATACTGCAAGAAAACTGTCAATCCACCAGAAATAACGGCCGACGAAAATACCAACAAGAATTACCAATGAAGATAAAGCATCACTCCGGTGATGCCAGCCGTCCGCCCGGACTGATTCAGAATCGAATTTTCTGCTGATATAAAAGGCATATTGTGCCATCAGTTCTTTTGATACAATTGATATAATGACAACCATCACAGGAATCCAGCCGTATTCCACAGTATGACGGGACTGAATGTTCTCGAAAGCACGTGTAAAAAATTCCCAGGAGACCCCCATCAGCATCATGCCAATCAATATGGCTGCTATCAGCTCGGCACGGCCGTGTCCGAAGGGATGTTCTTTATCTGCCGGCCGGTGGGCGATTTTTGCTCCAACCAATACAACAACGGAACTGAGTGAATCGGACAATGTATGCCAGGCATCTGCCATAATTGCCACGGATCCGCTGATAAACCCTCCCCAGAATTTTAAAATAAATAAGAGCAGATTTCCTACGATGGATATGAATCCTGCCCAGTATATCTGTCTGCTTCTTTCTTTATGCATGTCGTTTCCGGTTCATTTTTCAGGTGAATTTACGTATAATTCCACCTTGATATGAAATAACGGAGAAATATTATGAGAAAAATCCTTCTGATGGCCTTTACTTCACTGCTCATCCTGTCCTGTTCTTCCGGACTGGTTCTGAATGAATTTACATGGCGGAGCGATCTTGAACCGGATTCACTGGATGCACGAATTCTGAATGATTTGAAAAAACGGGCGTTGTATACATTCAATGAATATGAAACGGATATCTATCTTAAATGGCTTTACGATGCAGAACCGGATTTTTATAAGAGGGTTCGCCATTTGGCTGAGAAAAACATCGGTCAGCCTTACGAGCTTTATCTTTTAGGGGAATTTCCCTTTGAATTGCATGATAATGAACCACTCTATGTTCTGGATAGAAGTGACTGTGTTGTTTTTACCGAACACATGTATGCCATGGCACTGTCCCGGGACTGGCCCTCTTTTTTTAAAACACTGATGCATTTGCGGTATAAAGACGGCGAAATCGGTGTAGTGACCAGAAATCATTACGCCATGTACGACTGGATGGCACATAACAGTTGGCTGGTTCATGATATTACAGACAGTCTCGGGGTTAAAACTGTAACGGATACGATCAAATACGATAAAGCCCGCTTTTTTAATAACCGATATTTGCTGAAAACAGATATTCCCAAAGACTCCCTGGTATGGCGTTACATTGCCGCTGAGGATCTTGAGGAGGCATCCGGCCTGCTGCGGACCGGGGATCTGGTGTATGTTGTGAGAGGATATGAAACCGGACGCTGGATCGGGCACTACGGAATGATACTTGTGGATGATGACGGGCCGGTTAATCTGATCCATTCCACACCGCCGCAGGTTATCAAACAGCCTTTGATGGAATATGTGGCGCAATCCCTGGAAAGAACGGAAAAAAACCGTTTACATAATGAAAAAGCTGCCGTTGAAAATCCGAAAATCCAAGAATGGAATAAGATTCTGTCTGAAAAGAGAATACAGTTCTTCAGTAAACCCAAAAAGCTTATAGCACCCCGGCCTTATTTTTACGGACTCAAATTTCTAAGGCCTGTTGAGCCGGATAGACTTCCGTGGGATAAGGAAACGTGCAATCCCCTAAAATGTGATAATCAGACAGATCCCGAATAAAATATGATCAATAAGTTTTTTATAATTCAATCTGAAGGCATTATTTCAGTATGATGAATTTTTCCCGGATGGTGTTTAAACCCTGACTGATATGAAGCAGATATAATCCGGTCGGGAAGTAGTGGGTATCCTGCTGTAATCTGAAAGAATTTTCTGTCAGGAATATATTTTTTTCAATAAGGCTTTTGCCTGTCAGGTCTATCAGACTCAAGCGTGCGGGACCGGTGCTGAATCCATTTAAAGAAATCGTCAGGGTACTGTTAACGGGATTGGGGTATATGTCTGCCGTGGGGATAAAAGAGTCCGGGATTGAGCGGCTCTTGTTTTTTATTGATACAAATGTTGTATCGGAAAGGCGGCTCCATCCGGGAGTGGCCGTTGTATCGGCACCTCTTCCCCAGTCGTCTTCCGAATTTCCTTTGGAAATCCTGAAAACCCGTTCATTTTCATTTAATGCTTTTTTTGTATAATTGCCGTCATCATCCGGATCCATCGGAATACCGCTTGGTAATTCCAAAAGATATTGTTCCAATCCGTTTATCATTGGAAAACTGTTCCCGGAATTTATAAAAATAACAGAATCACCCAGTGAAACATTCCAGAATGCTTCAAAATCCCATTGATCCGCAAACCGGGCTACGATCAGATACCCTCCGCCGGGGACGTACGTGTTTTGAGGAAGAGTGAACACCCGGGTGGATTCGATCTGTTTTAGGACATAATCGCTCAGATCGCCGGCGGCTGTCCCGGAATTGTAGATTTCCACAAATTCATAAATGTAATTTCCTGTTCCGGAGGCATCCGCATATTCCGTAATGTAAAAAGGCCCGGCCGTTCCGCCTGTCGTTGATCCCGTAACACTTGCTGCGGCGGATTCACCTGCATCGTTAAAGGCATTGACGGAGAACGTGTATGATCTGCCTGACATTAATGAGGTTACAGCAGTTGTAGTAATATTTTGTCCCACACTGTGATTCAAAGCACCATCAACATACACACGAAACCCATTTTCATTGTCGGATTGATCAGACCATGACAGGGTAATTGTGTTGTCTGCGGCATCTGTAACCGTGAGGTTTACCGGTGCATTCGGGGTTGAACCCCAGATTGCTCCGGCATATTCAGGATGATCAATAAATGGGTTCCTGTTTCCCTGAAGAGAATAAATAACATCATTTCTGTTTTGTTCGAAATCATCCACCGGATCTGCTTCGTGCCATTGCAGAAGTGTGGATTTTTTACCAAGATAAGTACTGCCCACAGCCGTTCCGGTGTAATCCACCATCTCAAGATTGTAAGTGTTATTGCTTTCGTAACGGACTGTCATATAGAAAACCATACGGGCTACATCGCCCTTCACTGCATCCCGGGGTTCCCATGCCGTATCAGTAACTTTACATTCTGTCGCTTCGGAGTGCCATGTATCTCCCCAGTCAAAATCTTTTTCCCCTCTGGATGAATTTACCGTCCGGTCAGTCGGTCTCAGATGATGGAAATCGGTGTAAGCCGTATCCGACTCACTTGGGAATCCATGGGATTTGGGCCACACATGTTCCCGGTTCCAGGAATCGTTATAGGTCCCGTAGCCATTGTCATATTGGGAATAATCCCATGCAGATCCCCTGTCCCGGTAGGCTTTTTCCTGTGACCTGCCCGTATATAATAAAATGACGTTATTGCTGTTTTGAGGATCTTCATCTGCCTGCTCAATCGCATTCCATACTGCATCATACGTTCTGCGAGTATGCCCCCGGATTATCCTGTGAAGTGTTTTCTTTAAATCCTCACCGTATTTTCCCTCTGTTCCGCTATAATATCCATCCGGGATCTGAGCACTGAGCAATGAAACCACAGTCAGTATATAAAATAATATTTTAATCAAAACAACTCCTATATTAAAGTAATTCTTTATCCTAATGTAATATTCTTAGGGGATTATTCAAATGAAACAAAAAAGCCCGGTATTGATCCGGGCTTTAGTTGTGATATGTGTCTCTTAATCCAGAACTTTTTTAAACTTCAGGAAGCCGATAGCCCTCCAAATGATCAAAAGGAAGAGCCAGTAAGCGATAAAAATACCCAGTGTAATAACATATCCTCTGAACGTATTATTGAAAATGGTCATGGGGAAATTCATAGCGACCAATAAGGGCAATCCCAGGAATATTGTGATAGCGCCACCATAGATAAGATCTTCGGCAACATTGGTTTTGAACTCAGGATCGGTGACTCTGATAAGTGCCAAACCTGAATTTGTTGTACCTGTTTTCTCTCCGAAGATTCCGATAAACCGTTCAAAGGGATAATCATCAAAAGCTCTGTAAACAGCCCAGTAAATAATCAAACCGGTATAAATGCCGGCCAGAACAGACATGAGCAGCAGAGATACCCAGTATTTTGCCACAATGACAATAGAAATAGCAGCAATAGAACTGACAACCAGATAATCAATAGAGGCACCGGCCAGACGGTTCATGAGGCCGGTATCAATAACATAACTCCTTTTCTGCATATCCATCACTTTACGAACAAGTAATGAAATGATAATGGCAAAGATAAAATGGAAACTCCAGACAGTCCCTACGAAACCATGTAAACCGGCACTTTCCATCCACCCGGTTATCAGGTAAACGACAAAATAAGTCAGGAGATATACAAAACCAATCAGGGCTATCTGAAAAGCCATGGATTCAATAGCTTCGGATGCCAGGGGCAGTTTTCCGGCACTGGGCGGTTCTTCGATTTTATAGACACCCAGACGGACGTCACTGGATATTTCGTCCATAGATTTAATAATTTTCGTCTTTTTATTTTTAATGCCCCATTGTATCAGCCAGATTCCGCCGAAGAAAGCAAAAAGATAGCCGATTGCAGCAAAGGTCAGTCCCACCTGACCGCCACCGACAAATCCAAACTGCTCCCAGTTCAATCCCATGGAATAAGCCAGTCCCGGCCCCATGCCGAATCCCATGGTGACCAGCATCCCGATTCCCGGAAAGAGATCCGGTTCAATGGTAAAAATCAATAAAAAGGCTACAAGAAGTCCGATGGTGGCTTGTCCCAGAAAGCAAAAGAGACCGGTAAAACTTGTGCTTAGGGGGCCTTTTCCCCAATGTGTCTTTTCTTTTCGCAGTCCCATGGCAATGAATGTCAGGGCCAGGATATGATAGACATACACACCCAGCCTGTCACTGTTTAAAGGAACATAGGAATAATCAGCAAAAGAAAATCCTTTAAAAACGTGTCCAAGAATCTGGGGGCCTAAAATAAGGCCTAAAAAACCACCGATGATATTGTTGGGGATCAGATACTTCTGGAAGAAGGGGACATACCGGCGTAAGGTCGTCCCAAACAGTAGAAAAAGACTCAGAAAAGAGAAATCAAGGATAAAATCCTTAAAATTAATGGATACATTCCATGGATTCATCATTCCCTCCTGTTTTTATTTGTGTTGAAACAATTTAGAGAAAAGAGAGACAGGGAGCAAAAAATATCTTTAAATGATAAAAATTAGAAACCGGAATCATGAAATTGAATTTGTACGATAAGCGGTTCTTTTGTAGATTTCCAATGAAACAAAGAGAGTTTCCTTAAGACATTTCTCAAAGTAATAATGTGAAATAAAGGGGATAATGGAATCTTTACATAAATATCTTTCCGGTTTCAGACTGTCAGAGGACAGTCCATCGACCGGAACTGTTATAAAAGAGCAGACTGTCAACGGGCAAAAGATCCGGTATTATATCAATGAATTCTGGACATCCCGTCAAAGACAGGCATCATCCCTTCATGAAGTCTCCTACAGGGCGTGTTTCAAACCTCAGCTCCCCGCTTTTTTTATAGAATTGCTCACAGACAGGGGGGATCTTGTTTATGATCCTTTCAGCGGCCGGGGAACAACGGCACTTCAGGCGGCTCTCATGGGCCGCGTTGCTTATTCGAACGACATCAATCCTTTGAGCCGGATCCTTGCCGAACCGCGGATGAATCCTTCAGATATTAAGGATGTGGAAATCCGTTTAACACGAATCCCTTTTAAAAAGAAAGCAAAAGAGGATATGGATCTGTCCATGTTTTATCATCGGGACACACTGGGTGAACTCCTGTCTTTGCGGGAATATTTACTGGAAAGGAAGGAGAAGGGGACAGAAGACGGTATTGACGCCTGGATACGCATGGTGGCAACCAACCGTTTGAGCGGTCATTCTCCCGGTTTTTTCTCCGTATATACCCTTCCGCCTAATCAGGCTGTAAGTCCGGCCGGACAGTTGAAAATAAACGTAAAACGCCGGCAGGAACCGGAATACCGGGATGTGAAAAGACTTATACTTAGAAAATCAGTGCAGTTGTTGAAAAGACTCACGTATACGGATCGGGAAAATCTCGGTATATATGGAAAAGCTGCCCGGTTTTTTACCATGGATGCCCGGCAAACCCATGAAATCAGGGACAATGCTGTCCGGTTAACCGTCACATCACCGCCTTTTCTGAATATTGTGAATTATTCCGGGGATAACTGGCTGCGTTGCTGGTTTAACGGAATAGATGATCAGGCCGTAGCAGATCAAATCACAATGCCCCGAACGCTTAAGGACTGGGAGCAGGTGATGGGTGAGGTTTTTCATGAACTGTATCGGATAACTGTTCCCGGGGGCTGGGTTGCTTTTGAAGTGGGAGAGGTGAGAAAAGGAACGGTCCAACTGGAAAAAAATGTCATACCTTTGGGCATTAAAGCCGGGCTTTCCTGTTTTGGTGTATTGGTTAATGATCAGAAATTTACAAAAACGTCAAATATCTGGGGAATAAACAACAACAGCGGCGGAACGAATACGAACCGGATTGTGGTTTTGTATAGGTAGCCGGGGAATTCTGAATTTTAAATTCTTAATTCTGAATAGAATGATGAATGAAGAATGATGAATTGAATTTGATCAGTTGACAGTAGACTTTCGACTCGCCCCTCGCTCCTCGCCCCTCATTCCTAAATATCTCAACCTTTTAACCTTAAAAAATGTTTCATTAAGACGCAGATCGTACTAAATTCTATGAAACATTGGAGGGAATCATGGCCCAGATGAAAGATTTGAACACACCCTGGCGGATTACTGCATCCGCAATTTACAAAGCCCCTGTGGACGGCAGGACATACGGAACCTATGAAATCGATATTACCGATACACTGGCATTTATTGAAAAAAGAAAGAGTGAGGGTGTCCGGATTACATTGACTCAGATGTTCGCGGCTGCCTTGGGCAGGGCTCTCAAGCATGATGTTCCCGATCTGAACTGTTACATGCGCCGGGGGAAATTTATTGAACGCCCGGATGAGATGGTTTTTGTTTCTGTTTATATGAAAGAAACTAAAGAAATGGATGGATTTCTTGTCCGCAAAGCCGGTGATAAAACTGTAACGGAAATATCTGAAGAGATGCATAAAAAGGTAGAGCGGACCCGGAAACACGGGGATGATAAGGCTACGAGTAACAAAAATGTCCTGGCAAAAATTCCCTGGCCTTTCAGGAACTGGCTTTTTCGTCTTTTAAAATGGATAACCATGGATATGGGGATTCCCCTTAAATCCATGAAGCTCGAACCCAACAGTTTCGGCAGCGCCATGGTCACCAATATTGGTACACACGGACTCCAATTCGGTTTCGCTGCACTTTTTCCAGCATCCAATATTCCCATAGTGGTCATTATGGGGAAGTATGAGGATAAACCGGTTGTAAGGAACGGGGAAATTGTCATCCGCAAGATCATGCCGGTGGCCGGAACCTTTGATCACCGGATTGTTGACGGTTCACAGGGAGGACGGCTGGCTTCGGCAATTGTCAAATATTTTGCCGATCCGGAAGGACTGGACCGGGTATAAAAATCATTGGAGTTACAAAAGATACTCCTTGCGATGAAAATAAAAATCCATTAATTTAAGCAGCTTTTTGAGAATAACACCGCGGAGTGGAGCAGTTGGTAGCTCGTTGGGCTCATAACCCAAAGGTCGGAGGTTCGAGTCCTCCCTCCGCTACAGAAAAATCACGCTAAGCCTCTGATAATCAGGGGCTTTCGTGTATCTGGACCTTTCTTTTCAATTCCCCGGTTTACCCCCGATTTCGATGAAATACGATGGAATACGACCTGT